>Ga0160453_100024_pt1 | contig 219847 bp, 183 predicted proteins | sample HID1971K_E6MG_FD_108228 | JGI IMG/M metagenome (GOLD analysis project Ga0160453, IMG submission 108228) | Enriched millipede-associated microbial communities from UW Madison campus, WI, USA - HID1971K_E6 MG | ecosystem: Host-associated > Arthropoda: Insects > Digestive system > Unclassified ...
AAGAAGAAACCCCAACGACTTGTTGTGCATGCACGGCAGATTCCTGACTACTTCGAGGTGTTACTCAAGAAGAAACCCCAACGACTTGTTGTGCATGCACGACAGAGTCCTGACTACTTCGAGGTGTTACTTTAAGCTTCGACGGTATTACCCGGAAGACGCTTCGTGAGCTAGCTCGGTTGTCAGCACCAAGAAGATGACATGAAGCTAGGAAAGCCGAGAAACGGAGCGTACGTTATTGGTACGTGAGTATCACAGGCTTCCGATGAATGGCAGCTTCGCCGTCGAATAAGCTACGTCAGCATAATCATCGTGATCACAATCGAGCTAAGAGCTAGACCATTACGCGGCAAATATTATTGCTCAACTCCACCGGATCCTCAATCGATAACCCTTCAATCAATAGCGCTTGGCTATACAATAGTTGAGTATATAGACCAAACTTCTCTTGATCATTACTGTATGCTTGTTGAAGTGCACGGAATACATCATGATTGATGTTGATTTCCAATACTTTATCCGCTTGAACGCCATTTGCATCTGGCATTCCTTTCAAGATTTTCTCCATCTCGATGGACAATTCACCTTCGGAAGATAGACATACAGGATGGCTCTTCAGACGTTTAGAAGCTTTAACAGACTTCACTTTGCCATCAAGTAAACTTTGCATACCAGCAAACAATTCTTTTGTTTCCTCAGTCTCTGCTTGCTCTTGATCTTCGCTGTTATTCACATCGAAACCTAGATCTCCACTAGAGATAGAACGGAATTCTTTCTCATTGTAGCTTTGGATTACTTTAAGAGCGAACTCATCGATGTCATCCGTTAGATATAACACTTCATAGCCTTTATCTAGCACAACCTCAAGTTGTGGTGATTTCTCAATTCTAGCCACGGATTCGCCTGTAGCGTAGTAAATATATTTCTGATCCTCAGGCATGCGCTCTACATATTCTGCAAGAGTAACAAGTTGTTTCTCTTTGGAAGATGTAAATAATAGCAGATCTTGAAGATCACCTTTATTCATACCATAATCATTGTATACGCCAAACTTCAATTGGCGACCGAATGAAGCATAGAATTTCTCATATGATTCACGCTCATCTTTCAATAATCCTTGAAGCATAGATTTGATTTTATTTTTAATATTTTTCGCAATTAATTTCAATTGGCGATCATGTTGTAGTAACTCACGAGAAATATTAAGAGATAGATCCTCTGAATCAACCATACCTTTCACAAAGCCGAAATAGTCTGGAAGTAGATCAGCGCATTTCTCCATAATTAGTACGCCGTTAGAGTATAACTCTAATCCTTTTTCATATTCCTTCGTATAGAAGTCATATGGTGGGTTTTCAGGCAAGAATAGAATCGCATTATATACGACAGCACCGTCAGCACTAATATGAACATGTTTCAATGGCTTATCAAATCCATAACGCTTGTCCATATAGAAGAGATTATAATCATCGTCTGTTAGCTCATTTTTGTTACGACGCCATAGCGGAACCATACTGTTAAGTGTTTGTTCTTCCACAACTTCTTCAAATTCGCCTTCGCTATCTGCTTTTGGCTGTTGTGAAGCAATATCCATCTTAATCGGATAACGAATAAAATCAGAATACTTTTTAACAATAGCTTTCAAGCGATATTGTTCAAGATATTCATCATATTGCTCATCTTCTGTGTTTTCCTTAATATGCATAACAATCTCAGTACCAACTGTTGCTTTCTCAGCTGATTCGATAACATAGCCATCTGCACCATCAGAAACCCAGCGATATGCTTCATCACTACCTAGTGCACGTGATGTTACAACTAACTTATCTGCAACCATGAATGCGGAATAGAAACCAACACCGAATTGACCAATAATGTTGTGACCATCTTGAGCTTCATTTTCTGATTTGAATGCAAGCGAACCACTCTTAGCAATTACGCCTAAATTATTATCTAGCTCTTCCTTCGTCATACCGATACCAGTATCAGTAATCGTTACTGTGCGAGCGTTTTTATCGATTGAAATTTTGATGAAGTAGTCCTCTTTATTGAACACTAATTGATCATCAGATAACGCCTTATAATAAATTTTATCCATAGCATCACTTGCGTTAGAAAGTAATTCTCTAAGGAAAATTTCCTTTTGTGTGTAAATGGAGTTAATCATCATCTCCAACAGTCGTTTGGATTCTGCTTTAAATTGCTTTTTAGCCATTGTGATTCCAATCTCCTTTCAAATACTATCCATATTTTTTATTAGCACTCTATCAACTAGAGTGCTAACCCTACTTGTTTATATACCATATTTTAAATTCTAATGTCAATATTAAAGGGTATTTTCTCAATGAGAAATTGACCGGTTACTGCTCACTTAAACCATATGACGCATTTCTGCTGAATGAGAGGTCTTTTTACCTTTCATTCAGTACATACGGCACGTATACTAGCAATGAATTAGAAAATAATACGAACCTATATTCCAAATAAATGGAGGCCCGTATTTTAATAATAGAGTCACATTAATTTATTCCGTAGTGTTGTATGCATGTAGCAATGTGTAACGCTCAATACGAATATGATGTGCTTGCTCCAAACTTAAATTACAAAGTTCTTGTGTAACACCTAGCTCATCAATCGTTGTAGGTCCACCAACTTTAGCAAGTAGCTCCGTTAGAACTTGTCTACTTGGAAGTTCGCTCAATAATTGCTTAATTTCTGACCAATGCTCGGTTACAACTGGCTTAACATTTGGCTGAAGACCGAAATCTTGCTCTGCTAGTCGATGATATAGTGAAGCGATGACAATACAGCTTACGCCAACCTTTGCGCCATGCAATAGTTGCTTATAACCTTGCTTAATAAATTCCATCTCCCAATAGTGTGACAGATGATGCTCAGCACCTGATGCAGGATGTGATTTCCCGAATATTAACATAGCAATACCAGATTCAATAAGCGCACTCATAAGATGGGCAATACCCGCTTCTTCTCCTGCTGCAATACTATCCGCTGATCGTACGCATTTGTGAAGTGCATTAACTGTAATCTCTTCTGAAATAGGAAGATAAGGCTCATTATTCGTTAGACTTCCGAATTTCCAATCGAACAACGAAGTATATTTACCAAGAATATCACCAAAACCTGCGGCAATTAGTGACTTAGGTGCTTTAACCAATATATTTAGATCGGCGAAAACAGCATCTGGACCAATCGCTACAATCGTTTTTTTGAATCCTCTAATGATAATTGGAGCTCCTTTGGAGTTGAATCCATCGACTGAAGGGGCTGTTGGCACAGATATGAACGGCAATGATATCGTATGCGCTGCATAACGCACTACATCATGAATCGTACCACTACCTACAGCAATCACTACTTCTGGATGATGTTGTTGAATCGCTAATATTAACTCAACAATAGTTTGCTCATCAGCAACTACATCACTAACTTTATTAGCGGTAAGTATTGTTGTTGACGCCTCGACTGTACCATCTTCTTTAAAGTAATGCTCTAATTGCTTGGCTGCAACTTCGTAAGTTTGAGAATCAGCTACAAGCATAATCCGCTTCATTCCACGTTGTTTTACATAGGGAACAATTTTTGACAAAGCACCTGTTTCAATCATAATAGTATCCATCCCGATACTTTCACGTACGTTTGCATCTAACTTTTCCATAATCGAGTTAATGTCTTGCACATAGTTCATCATGATCTCTCCCAGCTCGTCTGTATTATAGGTAAAAGGAGACAGCCCCTTCTCAATTAAAGATCAGGGAATTGTCTCCTTTTATTATAACTATTTCTTCTTTAGAAGTCATATCAATTGCTAGATAAGCACGATTATTTCATCTAGTCATTGCTCTAAGTCAGAATAATTAATATTAATCTCATTCAGTATACCTATTATTAATTACCATTGCACAGACTTGATATCAACTAGATACGTATTTGGAACTCCATCTTTAGTGTTCACTAATTTGAACTGCATTGAATCAGTTCCAAGAGGTAAAGATGGGGTGTATGTCAAACTTGTGTCACTTGGGTGAATGTCATGTTCTAGCCATTCTCCTCCGACATTCAGCAATAACTGGATATCACCGCCACTATCGTTTTTTTGAAATTCTAAATTATGGAAAACAGAAACATTTACACCAGTAAAATCGATATTATTTATTGTAATAACATAATCAAAGTTAGAAAATCCTTTGCTAATTGAATAGAATACAGGGTCATTACTAATTGATCCTGGTACTATACTCCCCCGCTCATGGTTAATATTGATTGGCTTATTAATCTCAATCGGTCTAGAAGTAAGCACATTCAAATTATATTCTTTCTCTCCTAACATACTATGTTCCACCGTTATTGTGAATCTCATCTCAAGTTCAGCCACTGGCAAACGTAATTTGAATACTCCGTCATCTTGCTTTTCCATGTCTTGGCCGTCGCTTCGTGTAACATCTAATATCTGTATTGATTCGTCGTCATCTGATGAGCTGAATACAAGATCCATCTCATCACTGTTTACCAGAATTGGTTGTTCAATTACTAGTTCAGTATCTTCGCCGTTCTTAATATAATTCATGTGTGTTGGCATTCCGCTTATCTGGAGTTCGACATCGAACGGTTTCTCTATATCTGACCATGTAAGTGGAGGTATAGATACTGTAGTAGCTACATTCAAATTATATTCTCTCGTACCTAACTTGTTATGTTTCACTGTTATTTTGAAACTCATCTCAGCATGATCCGGATACAAATACGTTATAAATACTCCATCGCCATTTTCGTCTTGGTTTTCATCTAATTCATAAATGGGCTCACCATCACGTGTAACTTCTAATAGCTGTATCGATGATGTATCTGTTGATCTAAATATAAGTTGTGTATCATCACTGTTTACTACTATTGGTTCTTCGACTAGTAAATCAGTAATCGATGCTCCACTCTTAATATAAGTCACTACTGTTGAACTATCACCTACCTGGAGCTGAAGATCGAACGGTTTACTAGGCCATGTCGATGAAGGTGGGGTAGTACCACTATTAGAATCCCCATTACCTTGTTGTTCTTCATTTAATTTCTCTTGCTTCTCACGCTCATATTTCTCTCTCTCTGCTTGGCTAAGACTATCAAGATATTTTTTTTCTAATGCATCAAGACGATCCTGTTTCAATTTCTCCGCTTTTGCTTTTTGCTCGTTAGCATTGAAGCTATTAGCCAATGCATCTTTTTTCGCTTGCTCAGCGCGTAATTTCTCCAGACGTTGTTGTTCCGTTAGTTGCGCTTGTTCAAAATTCCAGTCTACATCACCTGTATTTTGATGTAATTCATTATTAGTCAATTGTTGTTCTTTAATTTGTTGTTGTAATTCTAACAAAGTATTTCCATCTATTTTATTTAGTTTGGATGCCTCTTGTGCTAATGCAAGTAATAGATTATATACGTTATCTGTATATTGGTTTTGAGTTAATGGAAATTGATTAATTTCCGTTGGAAAAGCTGAATTTGTAAATTGATTCATTAAATTTTGATTTTCATTAATAATTTTCTGAGCACTTTCCAATATTGCTTTCATAACATCAGCACTTGTTGATTGAAGCATTTGTGCTAAAATTTGATTGTCAATTGGAAGCATTTGAAGTTCGTCCTGACCACCTACAGTTAACGCTGAAGCTGGATATACATTAATCTGATTCGTATTATTGCCACTACCTGTAACATTAACATTTCCAGATAATACTGCTAATGATGGTAGGCCTGTATTAGGATCTACACCTACAAAGAAATTCGTTCCACGTACACCCATTATGGCAGTTGGTGTTTCCAATACAAATTCATCGTCTTTATTTTTGATAGATTTAACATCGACCCATACTTTACCTTTTAGCATACTTACTTTCGTTGTTGTACCGCTCTTATTAGATAACTTACTAAAAGTTACTTTTGTACTGCTCTCCAATATGAAAGTATCATCTTCTGATGTTCCATTCGAGAATTTCAATACAATTGAACTTTTCTTGCCCGTCGTTACGATATCGCCTTGATTCAAGCTCATTCCTTTAAAGCCTTTTAGTGTCTTTTTACCACCAGACTTTTGAACTTCAACCGTACCTTCAATCTTCGATATAATCGCTACTCTTGAAGTTGCCGCTTCCGCTATACCGACATGACTAAATATTGATACGACCAAGAAAATAGCAACAAATGCAACTAAACTCCATCTTTTCAAGGTATTCCCTCCCTCGTTCATTATTAGTTAAATATTGATTGTCGAATGACAACATTATTGTTAGCTTGATCCCACTCCACGTTATATCCAAGTTGCTCTGCAAAGAAGCGCACAGGCATTAATACGCGATTTTCCTTAACGATGGCTGGACTATCCATTAACAATTCACTTCTTACTCCATGATTAACAATATTCATAATATTACTTGTAGCGGAGAAGGTATAAGAAAGATTTTCATTGACGATAACTTCATATTGACCCGTCGCAGATAAATAATTCACTTGTAAACCTAGCTCCGTAACGATTGCTCTTAGAGGGACATACGTACGATTTTGTTGCATAATAGGTGCTACATCAGTTTCTAACAGCTCGTTATTAACGATAATATGAATTTCACCATCTTGCTCTACTGATTCAGGTATTACATAGGATTGAACGACTCTAATTCTATTGTTGGATGAATCTGCTATTGCAATATCTCCATTATCTAATTCAATGACGTCGGTAGGCTCATTCAATGCTGCCGAGGATAATACGCCATCTGCGAATCCATATTCTCCGCCAATACCAGCTAGCGTCGTAACGTTACCATTATCGATAGCACGAATGACATGGTTAAGCGTATCTGCAACTAGTATTACACCTGTTTCTGTTATCGTAATACCAGACGGTGAAGATAGACGTGCAACCGAAACATCCCCATCGATATAATCTCCTGCCACATACAGTTCATTGACACCATACGTTCCATTGCCCGCTACAGTAGATACTGTACGATTTGAAAAATCGATATAGCGGATACGTTGATTACCTTTATCACTTACATATAAATTATCTTTCGCATCTATTGCTAGACCAGTAGGTTCATTGAACATTGATTCAGACATGGGACCATCAGCGAAATCTCCACTATATTCTAGTACCCCTGGGACATACTCGATAACTCTCTCTGAAGCTTTATTCAAAGTAGTAACCTTGCCATTCGTATCTATTTTACGAATAAGATGATTAAGTGTATCAGCTACATAGATATTACCTTTACTATCGACAGCAACATCTGATGGATAGTAGAAGCCTGCTGCCGAACCTACACCATCTTGATCGCCAGGTTGCCATGAGCCTGCAATAGTTGTAACGATGCCTTCTTTACTAATGCGGCGAATACTATGATTATTTGTATCTGCAATATAAATTTGACCTTGTGCATCAAGCGTTAGACCACCAGGTGACTGGTACATGGCTACATCAACAGGCCCATCTCCAAAGCTACCGATTGGTAGTGAAGACTCATCAAAATCAACAATATGGCCACTTAGTGTCGTTAGCTGATCGTTAGCTAGCAATCTAATTTTATGATTGTTAGTGTCACTAATTAATAAGCTACCATCATGTTGCTGCAGTAATGAAGTAGGATAGAACAGCGACGCTGCTGCAGTAGTACCGTCATTAAAGTCAGACTTGGATTGTCCTACCATTGTGCGAACTTCTAGTAATCCTTTCTTACTATTAAGTACGCTACTAGCTTGCACAATAAATGGTGTCGCTACAGCCATAACGAACACCGACGAAATAATGATATATTTTTTAAGTAACTGACGTTTCATTTTGTTCACCAACCTTTTATTATTTAGCTTACTCTAACAGCAACTATACATGTTCATACACGCCGTTTCAGTAACCTAGCTCTCATTTTGCAAAATTATTTAATACTTAACAACTCATAAATAGCAATCGCCTTTGATTTACCTTTGAACACTTTCTCTACAGCTTCCCCATACTCAAAAAAATCACTTGTCGCCTTATAAACCTCCTCTGACACCATAATCTGACCTGCGGCTGTTCCTGATTCAATCCGAGATGCAATATTAACGCTATCACCGATCGCTGTATAATCCATTCGCAAGTAAGATCCAATGTTACCGATAACAACATTTCCAGTGTGAATCCCTATACCTAGATTTACTTCGACACCATATTTTCCTAGTAATTGCTCACGAATTGGCTTCATATTTTGTTGTATTTGGTATGCAGTTAAGACAGCCATTTTTTCATGTTCTTGTACATCAAGAGGTGCATTGAATAGAATCATTGCTGCATCGCCGATAAATTTATCTATTGTCCCGTTGTTTGCTAATGCAGTTTTTGTAATCATTGTGAATTTCGTATTTAACACATCTACCACTTCAGCAGGAGTTATTTTCTCAGAGAGTGAAGTAAAGCCACGTATATCGAGGAACAGTATAGTAATACGTTTTGCAATCCCACCGATTTGAATATCCATTCCTTGTTTTACAATATCCTTTACAAGATCAGGTGAGATGTATCTACCAAACTGTCTCGTAACAAAATTTTTCTGAGATTGTTCCATATAGGATTTCAAAGACACATTGAATACATAAGCAAGAAGCATACCTAATAATACGTACACAATGCTAATATTGTAGTTAAATTGTTCATAACTATATTGCTGAGCAAAATAAATAACAACCATACTCAAAATAACAATGCTAAATGTATATAAATTTTTCAAACGCCAAGGTAATAACATGAAGAGTACATAAGCAATAATTACTAAACTAAGTTCAACAACATTAGGTGCGTATTGAATATAACTTCCTTGTAATAATTGGTTTGCTATATTCGCATGAACATAGACTAACTTAGTATCTCGTTCAAGAGGTGTCGGCCCTGAATCTTGTCCACTATCACCAGAAATCCCCGTTGCGGTTGCACCTACAAACACGATAGCATTTTGAAAAGTTTCCGGAGGTATGTCGCCATAGAGCACATTCACAAATGGAACGGTTAAGAAATCATCTGTAACCAGTTCATAATCAATGGTCATCGTATTTTTCGCGAGTGGATCACTTGTTTTCTGCCGATCAGTAAAATCATCATAGAAAGATAGATCCTCACCTGTCATGTCTACTGCCTTGTAGGCTAACGAAGGTATAACTGTTCCATCAGGTGCTTGAACATTCAACCATGCCTGCCTAATAACGCCATCATGACTTACAACACGATTAATATGAGCAAATTGTGCATGTTGCGCAAGCAGATCATATGGATAAAAAACATGATTTGTTTGTAAATATTGGTCAGCACGGACAACCGACGTTTGGAATACGTCTCCTGATGTAACACCTACAACAGGCAATATGACATTTTCATATGCTGATAGAGCTTCCGAAAAAATGAGATCGCTTTCTTCATTGCTTGCATCGCTAAATGTAAGATCAAATGCAATAGACGCAGGTTCATATCCCTCTTGATTCACCATTTCGAGGAAAGAGGCATATACCGCACGATCCCAAGGAAATTGCCCCAAAGCTTCGATTGATTCATTGTCAATCGCAACAACAACGATATGAGGATCAGGATCATGGCTTGCGGATTGCTTCATGTTCATATCTAGCATTATCGTTTCTAATTTTTGAAAACCGTGTAACTGATAACTAAAAATAACTATAAATAATAGTAAGATGTTGACAATAATGAATGTTTTTCTAATGGTTGAATTCAAACCATCCCCACTTTCCATAAAAAGGTCCTATATCTATATTAAACTAACGATAATTAACGTCAATAGTTTTGAGAGAGATACATTCATTTAATGCAAAAAAAAGTCCTTATATACCAATGTAATTATCTAGGATAATCCATTGATTTATAAGGACTTAAAGGAATTTTCAAAAAATAAATAGTTTGTTTAGGGTAATTATAATTGAACGATGACTTCGATTTCTACAAGCGCATCTTTCGGTAATCTTGCAACTTCTACAGCACTACGGGCTGGATAAGGTTGTTCGAAGAAACTTGCATAAACTTCATTAACAGAAGCAAAATCGTTCATATCTTTCAAGAACACCGTCGTCTTAACGATATCGCTCATAGTACCACCAGCAGTTTCAACAATCGCTTTCACATTTTCAAGAGATTGCTTCGCTTGTTCTGCTGCAGTAGCAGGGAAAATATTATTTACAGGGTCCATTCCTAATTGACCAGAAGTGAATAGTAGGTTACCTACTTGCACTGCTTGTGAATATGGTCCAATTGCTTGTGGAGCTTGCTCCGTATGTATTGCTTTCTTCATCTAACATCTTCCTTCCTATTCTGTTACATTCTACATATATTGGATCATTATATTTTATCTATTCTTATATGATATAGCAAGTTATTGGTTACTATTACGCGCGATTCTTTTTCGGAGACAATAAGGGACGATACATCATACGCGCATTGTTTTCTGTAATGAATTCATCGCTTAATGTGAAGCCCTCTTCATCAAACATTTTTCTGAATATTACATTATGCCTAATGTAGTATCCTTTAGACGTTTGTTTAATTCGATGTTCTCTCTCATATATCTCATATTGATAGGGAAGTTGTTCATCCGAGCGGATTTGTCCTTGAAGCTCATCCTCAGTTAATCGAAAATACAATTGAAAACGATAGGGGGTATTGTTCTTCAGTTGTAAATCTTCAGTATTAAATATACAGGTTGCTCCAATACCAAAAGGTCGTGACCTTGCCTTATCTGGAAATAAATCATAAGGGTGACGATGTCTCTCTATAATCGAAAGAGGGGTATGTAAAGCCATCCAATAAATGAAGCTAGATACTTGACTCAATCCCCCACCTATCGTATGTGTCATTTTGTCATCCTGCAACCCATAACTTTTCTTATAACCTCTTCCACGACTAGGAGCACCTATAACTTTCCAGAATGAAAATGTTTGTCCTGGTTCTATTATTAATCCATTAATACTCTTTAGTGCTAATGCAAGATTGTGTTGTGTATTAAGATCATATTGAAAAATATTAGGTAAAAAACTCTTTTTCAATAATGTGCGATGTTCAAATATATTCACTTCTAATAATGGTTCATCATATAATTTTGCATAATCGCCACTATTCATATACCACTGGATATATCGTTTTATTTTAGGAAAGGCTCTTAGTATCGGGAACGATTTCTTCTTTTTAATCGATAAATGTTTCATTTGTTCCACCCTAACTTAATACTGTAATTACAAATTTATACATTAGTATCATTTTAATATTTTTACAGGATATGTCAACTTAATTATAATATCATTACCCAACTATGTATATCGTTGAATCAACTATTTAGGGCAAAATAGCAAGAAGCCCATTCAAAAGATGAATGGACTTCAAATGAATGAATAATCTACCATATGAGTGTTACGATTGTTATGCTTTCCAGCTAAGTGCCTCCAAACCAGGGCTATGTTTGTTAATTAGATATCTGTTCTTTACTAATTGAAACATTGGCATATCCGTTAGTGAGTCTGAATAAGCACAAGACTGATCGTAATCAATTTGAATATCCGTATCAGCTAAATACTGCCTTATACGTACTACTTTCTCTTCTCCCTTGCAATTGTTGCCGTTAATAACATTAGTATAGCGTCCGCTCATCTGAACTAATTCAGTTCCAATAACTGAATCGACACAAGGTAAATTATTAAAGTATTTCACATAAGCATATGGTGAAGCAGATACAAGTAACACATGAAAACCTGCTTCCTTTTTCTCCTGTAATTCTTTCAAAGCGTCTTGATACAAATTGTCTACCAATACATCGTTATAGAAATTTTGCAGGTCAGATTCTGCAAAGTATCGAATCGCATAGAAAAACGTTCCCTTTACTTTTTCCACTTTCATCAGCTTGAGCTTATATAATACCGTTACTAATCCGATTGCAACTAGATTAATAAAAGTCCATGGCCTTTTTTTGACCCCGTATAAGACAAACAGAAACATCGAGTCTTTTTTAATTATTGTTTCATCGATATCAAAGATAGCAACTTTCTTCTCCATATTCATTCCCTCCAAATTATTCAGTCGTCTGCCCTAGTCATTGTCTATTTCTGCTTACGAAATGCTAATGGAGCTACGACAGTTGCTAGTACAAGTAGAACTATACCCAGCATTAGAAAGAAACCATACTGTTGAATCCAGAGAGGAAATTGCTTCAATTGTTCGAAGATGGTTCCACCAATTGTTGGTCCAAAAAATCCAGCTAAACCAGTAATTGCAGAGAAAACTGCAATATATATTGGTCGCTCTGCTTTCGGAGATGAGCCAATCATAAAAATAAAAATTTGTTGATTATAACTACCTAAACCAAAGCCAAGACAAATAAAAATTAACACAAGAACAAGTAATTGCGGTAAAAATGATAACGTTCCCCATAATAGTGCCGAAACTGCCAGAAATGGTAATGAAGATAATAGTAATGTACGTTCACTATACTTTCGAGAAAGTTGACCACAGATATAGAAACCGCACATTGATGATATCGTTTGCAAAATGACTAGATTGGCTACTGTTTGATACTTTACACCTAGTACATCAAGCATAACATAGGAGAAAAAGGGATGTGTCATCGTAATGATGAACGTCCAAACACTTAGAAATAATAACCCTTTAAAAAAGATTTTATCCTTAAACGGTCTTAATACGAATGTACCCACTTTCATTTCTCGTGGTTTTTCAAATTCTGGGTTTGGGTATCTAGTAAAATAAATGATGTTCATGATAACAGTAAATGCTGCAAGGATGAACATAATATTGAATCCGAGTGCACCCTCATAGCGATCGATAATTATCCCTGTAATATATAGTCCAATACTATTTACAGCACTAGTAATTACATTACGAATGCCAAAGTACTTTCCACGTAATTGACCTGGTACCATATCGGAGATTAGTGATGTCCAGATAACCCCTGCAAACGCGTTTATGGATGAATAAAGTAAAAAGATAACGATAAAAACAATGAGCCAAATCTCTTTTGGAAAAATAAATGGAATAAGTCCTGTCATTAAGCCTATTAGGCGATGAGCTGAAGCGAAAAGTACGAAAGCACGTTTGCGATTTTTCAGTTTTTGCATATACATAGCAGATAGTATTTGTAGTAGATTTGCGATAGCTGGTACTGCGAGCACGATACCTATTTGTTGAGAATTAGCCCCTAAATATAGTAAGTACGCTGTTAAAAACGGGCCTGAAAGCATCGTAAGCAATAACATTGCCCATATGCCTTCCACTACTGCGAGCTCCATACCTTGGCGGTATGGGGATTTCATTCGATCTGCTTGCTGCTTAAACGGAAAACGCATCTGCGTGCCCTCCTGAGTAGGTCAATTATGATTGGTCATTAAGTTCCAAACGCATTTGTATATGATAGATACCATCTTCAATATATGGATCCGACTCTACAACGAAGCCTACCCGCTCATAAAAGCGTGTTAATTGTTGCTGAGCAGAAATGGTAATGGCATCCCCTTGCCAATGTGATGCGATAAATTCGATGGCGCGATGTAACATTTGTTCTCCGATACCAGTTCTTCTTAACGATGGAGTAATAATGACGCGACCAATAGAAAAAGTGTTATAGCTTACTCCTTGATTCAATAACCTTAAATACCCTAATAATTTCCCCGCTTCGTCTCTTAATTGCAAATGAAAGGCTTCAAGATCTTTGTTATCACAGTCCGCGTATATACTTTGTTGTTCGACAACAAATACATCAGTACGTAACTTTATGATTTCATATACCTCTACATTAGATAATTGAGAAAAATGTTTTATACTCCATTCCATATGAACTAACTCCTTCAGTCATTACATTCTAGTTGATTCGTGCGACAATTTTACTTAGATGGATTATCGCCTCTGTATTCTATTGCTAACATCATACTATGGAATTCACAAAAAAAATATGGCATTTTAATTGTATTTTATATTCATTTTTGCCTTGATTGGACTGATCACTTATACTTAATCTGATACTAACAGACTGATCGGAGTGAGTACTAACATGATTTCAAAATCTTTACAAGGAATAAGCAATACACTGAAAATTACGTTCTTCCTTCTTTTAACAACTTTAACCCTGCTATTAGGTGGTTGCAGTGAATTACTTAATGATCAAGATCTAGCTTACGATGCTACTTCTGGCTCCCAGCAGAATGGACAAATGAACAATGAGTCAGGGATGGATGTTGATCAGAATGACTCTACTATATCTGATTCAACTTCTCCTTTAACTAGCTTTGAAGATGTTGCCGCATATATACGCGATAATGGAAAATTACCTGCTAACTTTATTAAGAAAAAAGATGCTGAAGATTTAGGATGGATCGCTTCTAAAGGAAACTTACACGAAGTTGCCCCTAATATGAGTATCGGTGGCGATAAGTTCGGCAATCGTGAAGGACTATTACCAAAAGCCGATGGTCGAATATGGTATGAAGCAGATATCAATTATACAGGTGGACGTCGTAATGCTGATCGTATCGTATTCTCTAATGACGGACTTATCTACATGACGACGGATCATTACAAAAGCTTTACAGATATTACGAAAGAGGGGATATAAAATTGAGCGATATTATTGAATTACGATTGTCTGAAGCTGAAACCTATGACGACGTTCATGATTGGTTAGCCGCTAAGTTAAAGTTACCTGCTACCTATGGTCGTAATCTAGATGCACTATGGGATTGTTTAACGGGATACATTAATCTTCCAGTAACTTTATTGTGGATTAATGACAATGAAAGTACTGAAGATTATTCTGCGATCACCAATTTGTTTGAAGAAGCCTCTGGTGAATGTGATCAATTAAGCTTCGAATATCCAGTAGACGATATCGACGAATAGCATCGCGAATAAAATGACAAGGGAACTGTGCACTCATCTCCATAATTATGGATTGAGCTTACAGTTCCCTTTTTAGTATAACTTCGTAATCATAAGCGTTTGGTTTTGAATATCCTTTTTCAATAAAGTTCAAAGAAATCGCTTGTCAGCACCAAGAAGATTACCCCTTAACTGATCCTCCCAGCAACCCCCTAACAAAAAACTTCTGAAGGCTGAAAAATACAGTCAATGGCATAAGCATCGAAATAAACGCCGCTGCTGTTAATAGATGCCAATCCGAGCCGCGTGAGCCTACCATATCGGCAATGCGCATAGACATAACTTGAACATCAGCCTGGGCTCCAATAAAGATTAAGGATATGAGATAGTCATTCCATACCCAGAGAAATTGGAATATACCTATCGAAGCAATGGCAGGTATCGATAGTGGCAAGACTAGTTTCGTAAATATTGTGAAATTCGTCGCACCATCCATAAATGCCGATTCAAACAAATCCTTCGGTAGCTGGCTAATATACGAATACATAAAGTAGATCGTGAGCGGTAACCCAAAGCCTGTATGCACTATCCAGATCCCGAGATATGTCCCATTTAATCCAAGTGAGGTATAGTCCTTCATAATTGGAATAAGTGCTACCTGTAGCGGTACAACCAACAACATAATAACTGTAATAAACATCGTTCTTCGCATGGGGAAACGAAGCCAAGCAAATGCATATGAAGCAAAGGTCGCAATGAGAACGGGAATAACAGTAGCAGGTATTGATACAATCAAAGTATTCATAAATGCTTTGGACATCCCTTGACCTTTTTCGGTCTTAACCGTTCCATCTGCTTGTTGAATTTTATATAATTTACCTGTCAGTACACTCTCGTAGTTAGAAGTAGTAAATTCCGTATCCATCTTTATGCTTTTGTCCTGAACATTGACAGTACGAGCACGTCTATTTTCCCAAATTAATCGGTTACCATCCTTTGTAATGACTCCTTCCCGAAGCTGATCATCACTGAATGTTTCCCCATTAATCGTAATCGGTTCACGCAGATCTGTATCTTTTGGCAAAGTCATCGTGTCTTGTGTAGCATAATCCTTGTGCGGAAAGACCTCCCACCAACCGCTTTGCAATATATTTACTGCTGGGCGGAATGATGAAATCAAAAGTCCAAAGGTCGGTATAATCCAAATCAAACAAATAAAAGCAAGAATTAGATTCACTATCCACTTTTGACTTTTACGTCGTTTATGTTTTGCCATTAAAATCCCCCCTGCTTTTTGAACTGGCGTAAATTAATCCAGATCACTGGAATAACGCAGATTAGGAGAACAATGGCTAACGTGGAGCCAAACCCTGCATTGCGATACATAAAGAACTGACGATAGAACTGCGTCGCAACAACTTCAGTATCATATTGACCACCTGTCATTACCATAACAACATCGAATATTTTCAGGGTAAATACGACAATAGTGGTTGATACAGATAAAATTGTCCCTGATATAAAGGGAACAATAATTTTGAAGAAGATGCGAGTTTCCCCGGCACCATCTACGCGAGCAGCCTCAAGGAGTTCCTCAGGAACTCCTTTCAGTGCTGCTGAAAACAATACCATTGCAAACCCCGTTTGCATCCATACTAGGATAACAATAAGAAAGAGATTATTCCAAGGCTGGGACATACTTGTAAAGGCTTGTGGCTCAAAACCTAATGAAACCAATATGGCATTCAACAATCCAATCTGTTCATTACCTGGTTTATAGAAATAGATAAATTTCCATATTACACCTGCAGCTACAAAAGAGATCGCCATCGGCATAAAAACAATACTTTTAGCAAGCTTCTCGAAGCTACTACGATCAGCTAGCACCGCGATTAACAAACCAAGGATGATACAAGCAGTAGCTCCGAACACAACCCATAATAAGTTGTTACGTAGAGCACCTAGTAGTATTCGATTGCTGAAAACCTCTACATAGTTTGCTAAACCTACGAAGTTAGTAGTTGTAGAATCAAAGAAGCTCATATACAACGTGCGGATTGTTGGCACAAGAAGTAGCCATGCTAGTAAAGCAACTGCTGGTCCGACGAAAAGTATAGGAGTCATCTTTTGCTTCCAACGATCTGGATACTGCTCTATCGCCAAGTTAAAGGACCAGTATATGAAATATACTCCGAATATTCCCCATAGTATGGCTACCACTGCGTTAATCACACCAGGAAGATTACCGTCCCTTAATACAATATAGAACACTGAGTGTATCAGTACATTGCTTATGATCACCAATAAAGTACTTAATAGGATGCGTAACGGCCTAACTCCTGGTACTGATGTACGCATAGTAAGCCCTCCTAAAACTTTTCATTGTCTTCATGAAGTAACTTCTCGTAATTGAAAAGTTACATCGGAAGCATAATCTAAAACTTTTCATTGTCTTCATGAAGTAACTTCTCGTAATTGAAAAGTTACATCGGAAGCATAATCTAAAACTTTCATTGTCTTCATGAAGTAACTTCTCGTAATTGAAAAGTTACATCGGAAGCGTAATCTAAAACTTTTAACTAGTTGTTGTAACCTGCTGCGATCTCAGATAATGCCTCATCTAGTGTAACTGTTCCACTTATATAATCAGTTGTTCCTTTCCAAAACGTACCTGCACCAACCGCACCTGGCATAAGATCAGATCCATCAAAACGAAGTGTAGAAGCATTTTGTACTAGTTCACCCATACGTCTTTCTGCTTCTGATGGATACCAGTCAAGGCTTACATCGTTCATTGGGGCAATAACTCCACCCGATTGAACCCATTTTTTAATTGATTCGCCTGTTGTAAAGAACTCCATAACTGCACGAACTTCTGGACGATCATTGTGCATAGCATAAATATCACCAGCTACAAGAACTGGGCTACCGTACTCTGGATCAATTGGTGGCAGATAAAACCAGTCATAGTCTTCGCCAGCAGTTACGCCTTCTGGAAAGAAACTAGTAATAAAACTTGCTTGACGGTGTAACCAAGCATCTGCTGGAGTTTTGAACATTGGTAAAACCGAGTCACCGAATGATGTTGTTACAATTGATTTTGTTCCACCATATACGTAATCCGGATTTAACCAGATCTCAGACATTTTTTCAAAAGCATTTTTCACTATTGGATCGGTGAATGTAAGCTCACCAGTAACCCATTTGTCATAGTTTTCAGCTGATGTTGTACGTAGCATAATATCTTCAATCCAATCAGTAGCCGGCCAGCCAGTTGCTGCTCCACTTTCAATACCGATTGCCCAAGCTGTCTCCCCATCAGCTGCGATTTGTTCAGTTAGTGCCAGCAGTTCATCCCAAGTTGTTGGAACGGTATAACCTGCTTCATCAAATTGCTTTTTCGGATACCAAACTAAGCTTTTCACACTACTCCTGTTCCACACTCCAGCCATAATGTCGCCATTAGGACCTTGCATAGTAGCCATATCAAGCCAAGATTGATTGTAATTACCTTTTAACTTTTCTACATCAAGGAAAGTCGAGACATCGATTACTTTTCCTTGACTAACAAATGTTGATAATAGGCCTGGTTGAGGGAAGTCAGAAATATCTGGTGCATTTCCACCTTCAATACGAACACCAATTGTTGCTTCAAATTCTTTTGATCCTTCGTATTGAATATCAATTCCTGTAGTTTCTTCAAACTCAGCAATTGCATCTAGAAATTTCACCTCATCCTCGTCAACAAATGGTCCAAACATGGATACTGTTTTGCCTTTATATGCACCATCATAAGCTAACTCAAGTGGTGTGCCTTCTGATTCTACCGGGTCAGTTTTCGGTTCCTCCTTATTGGTATCTACATTGTTGGTGGGAGTTTTCGTAGGCTTGGGTTCATTTTCACCCTTGTTACCGCCACATGCTGAAAGTACTAACACCAATATAAGAAGCAATGTCATCATTTTGTATTTGACCATATTAAATCATCCCCTTCATTTTAATGAAACCAAACAAGCAATAAATCTCGCTAGTTTACCAGACTATGTCTTGGTCAAGCATCACCACCTTATTAGTGTTGTGAAGCTAGGATTATGAAATATCATCTTACCTCTCTAGTAGATTCTCTAATAACGAGCTCATGTGGCAAAATTATTTGAGTGGGGGAGTTATATACATTAGTGAGTTGATTGTGAAGCAGTAAAACAGCTTTATAGCCAATATCATACATAGGTTGAGCAATTGTCGTTAGTCTTGGAGTAACCATCCATGACATCCTTACATTGTCAAAGCCTACTACTGATACATTTTTCGGTACTTGTAGATTGTTATCGTGGAGATATGCAATTGCTGCCATTGCAAATTCATCCGAGCAGGCAAATATTGCTGTAATTTGTGGGTGTTTTTGCATAAGTTGTGCGACTGAACGATATGCTTCTTCAAACCAATTATTAGCGAATGCAATGTATTCTTTACACTGGTCGTATATATTACCCTCTCGCAATGCTCGCTTAAATCCTCGATATCGTTTTTCACCTGTAATTGGATCTGGCAAAGTGAATCCTAGAAAAGCAATATTGTTATGACCTAATGCAATTAAGTATGTAACCGCATCGAATGCTCCTTTCTCATCGTCTATCATGATCGATGAAAGAGGGTACTCCTTAGATTCCGTGGATACTAAAACTACTGGCATATGATATTGATCAATTTCCTTGTAATAGCTTGGTCGCATAAAATCACTCGTGTACAATATGCCATCAATATGTTTATTTCTAAAGTTATGCAAATAAGACAACGTTCTTTGCTCATCCCGATCTGTATTACAAATGATTAATGCGTAATCTAAACTCTTAGCTGCATCCTCCATTCCGCGAATTACTCCGCTATAGTACGGATTAAGAATGTCCGGGATAAGAACACCTATCGTATGAGATCGATTGTTTATCAACCCTCTTGCAAAAGAATTGGGTTCAAAATTCAACTCCTCAATAGCAGCCTGCACTCTTATCCGCTTTTCCTCTTGTACAGCAATCGGGTTATTCATTACTCTCGATACAGTACTTATGGATACATTGGCTAATTTGGCAACATCTTTGATCGTGATTCTCAAGTCCACCATCCTTTTTTTGAAAAGGTTTTCAAGAATTATTATTACGATATGATTGTTCTTGTAAAGTTAGAATATTGTTGTTAATTTTATTCAATACAACAAAAAAAGACTCGCAGTAGCTTTTTATCATAAAAGCTACTACGAGTCTAAATTAGATTAATTAGATTATGATTCATTAGCACTAGCAAGTGGAATTTCGGTGCGCTGAATGGCTTCAGCAAACTTAACTATATCTGACAAGTCCTGCTCATTCATCCGGAACGAAATTTCCATTAACTTAGCAAACAACTCTGGATTTGCAGCATACTCCGCCTTTATATGCTCGCTATATGACTTTTCCTCTAGCGAATTTTCATTACTCGATATTTTCCCTAGTAATAACCAATCAATAGATACACCAAATTTTTTAGCAATAGATATTAATGCTTGTGCACCTGGTACCGAGTTACGGGATTCAGATTCCCAATCACCAACATTGCCGGCAGAAACCCCTATTTCTTTGGCAAATTCCGCCATTGTCATTCCCATATCTTTTCTAAATTGTCGAATTCTCGTCTTAATTTCCTTCATATATCCCCCTCAATTTAACTGTGCTGTAAAAAAAGAATAATGATTTACATATTGTGTATAATCGTATTTACGATTATAATCATTTGGAGTTTAGATTCAGTAATTATACTATCGTTTTCCATTTATAGATACTTCTACATGAAAGGGTGTAACGTAATCAACATGAGAGAAGCAGATCCGATTTTTGAAATGTATATCCATGAATCAACACAGATGATTGAACTTACTGAGTCTATCGTTCTTGATTCTGAATCACAAAATGCTTTGACGGAAGCTGCAATTAATGAGATTTTTCGTAATATGCATACGCTAAAAGGCTCGTCTGCCATGATGGGTTTTACCGGAATTACGGATACTGCACATGCACTTGAAGATCTATTTCAGATGCTTCGAGAAAATCGTGAATTCGAATATAGTTTCACGAACCTTTCTAATATCATCTTGCAATGCGTAGATTATTTCAAGGGAGAAATTTCTGCAATAGCTAACCATTCGCGCTTAGATGAACACTCCAATTCAGCTGCTCTAACGATTACTTTGATTCAGCAATTTATTCATCAACTGCAACAAGAATCAGTCAGCAAGTTAACAGTTCAGACTACTACTGCAATGGAAAACAACCTATTAACTACATACCAAGCGTTTTTAAGATTTACCGATGACTGTCAAATGGAAAATATTCGTGCTTATCAAACCGTACATCAACTTGAAGCAAGCATGATTGATTATTCGCATGTCCCAGAAATGTTAATAGAAGATGAGACTAGTCAACAGTATATACGTGAACATGGATTTCAAATTACTTTCCGATCCAAACTAGCCCTTAATGTACTTGAACAGCGTATTCAACAAACGGCTTATCTCGCTAGTGCCGAATTAGAAATCTTAGATGTGGAAGATGTAGTTAGTGTGAGCAGTGAACCAGCATTAGCTAGCAACGAAAGCTTAGATTCAGCTAATTCAGAAAGTAACTTACTTCAAGGACAAGCAAATAACTTAGTTCAAGGACAACAGCTGGACTGGGCTACCGCTCCACAAGCAACGGTCAACATAAAATCTTCTGTCATAAGCGTTAATGTGCAAAAGCTAGATCGACTGATGGATTTGGTAGGTGAGTTAGTTATTTCCGAGGCAATGCTTAACAATGAGTTAGCGCGAGTAGATGGTCCAATAGAGGAAAGACAATCTTCACAAGCATCTCAACGCAATCAACTGCGTAAAATTACAAGCGAATTGCAAGATACAATAATGGCGATACGTATGATTCCACTTGCTCCAAGCTTTCATCGAATGCGTCGATTGACAAGAGATATGTCACAAAAACTGAACAAAGAAGTACATATTGAATTGATTGGGGAAGAAACTGAAATTGATAAATCTGTTATCGATCAAATCGCTGACCCACTTATGCATATTGTGCGTAATGCTATGGATCACGGTATTGAGAAACAAGATACTAGAGTCGCCAATGGTAAGCATCCCATCGGTAAAATTACGCTGGAAGCTAGAAACATTGGGAGTGATGTATTACTGATCATTACGGATGATGGTCAAGGTATCGATCGTGAGCGACTAGTTCATAAAGCATATACTGCCGGTTTGCTTGCACCCCATCAAGTTGAACTAAGTGATCGAGAAGCGTATCATCTTATTTTCCATCCAGGGTTATCAACAAAAGAAGTTATTACCGAGTTCAGTGGTCGAGGCGTCGGAATGGATGTTGTAGCCAAAAATATTGAGCAGATCGGCGGTACGATCTACCTCGATAGTGAACTTGGGAAGGGGACCCGCATTACGATCAAAATCCCATTAACATTAGCTATCATTGATGGGATGACAGTACGTGTAGGCAACTCATACTATACATTGCCAACATCGTCTATTAAAGAATCGTTCAGACCAGCAGAGAGAGACCTGTTATCTGACCCTGACGGAAATCTAATGGTGATGGTACGCGGAGAATGCTATTCGATCATTAATTTATCTCATTATTTGAAACAGCAAAGTCAGTACAACCATCCTACCGAAGGCATTTTAGTCATGATTGAAAATGAGTCTAGAACGATATGTCTACTTGTAGATGAGCTTGTCGGCCAACAGCAAGTAGTCATTAAACCTCTGCCACCTTATTTCAAACAATTTAAGAGACTCAATGCATTCTCAGGCTGTACACTGCTTGGCAATGGAAATATTAGTATTATTATGAATATGGCTGAACTGGTTACAAGCAATCATGTTACTAACTCGTTATAACCATCGCATTATATTAAGTTCACACCTAAGTTTTGGCTTTCAATGCTACTTTTAATTACAAAGTAGTATTTCTTAAAGTAAATAAAAAGTTTTAGGAGGACCATCATACATGTCGCAGCTACATACACAGCATGAGGAAGAAGATGAACAAAAAGACAAATATCTCACCTTCAATCTATGCGAGGAGAGTTATGGAATTGAAATCCGATACGTAACTGAAATCATCGGCATTCAAGATATTACTGTTGTACCTGAAGTCCCTCAATATATTAAAGGAATCATTAATTTACGCGGTCAAATTATACCCGTTATGGATGTGCGTTTACGCTTCAAAAAGTCGTTTCAACAATACAATGATCGAACTTGTATTATCGTCGTTCAAATTCAACATATTGTTATCGGGCTTATTGTAGATAAGGTAGCAGAAGTCGTATCTATTCCTTATTCCAATATAGTTTCACCGCCCCAATACACTCAAATTAGTAATCAATACATTCAAGGCATTGGCAAGCTTAATGATGAGGTCATGTTACTTTTAGATTGTAAAAAACTCATTCATGATCAAGATGCTGAAATGATCGAGCAACTTTTATAAGATCGAAATCGAGGTTAAGCTCATGAATATGATCAAGCACACATAATTCGGATTACAAATAATAATTACACATCAATGGAGGTATTACATATGAAATGGTTCAATAATATGAAAATAGGAAACAAGTTAATTACATCATTCGTATTAGTCGCGATGATTGCAGGAGTTATTGGTACGATATCCGCATTGAATTTGAACAAAATTAACCAAGGTTATATTGAGATGTACACAACTGACGCATATCCAGTCGGTGAATATGGCGCAATCGGAATTAACTTTCAAAGTAACCGTTCACTCATTCGAAGCATTATGATGACTACTGATCCGAATGAACAACAAAAATATATTGATCAGATAGAATTAAATGATCTCGAAAATGAAGATGCTGTTAAGTCTATTGCCGCAACAATAAATTCTACCGATGATCAAGCGAGCTTCGATGTGTTAAAAAACACTTCAGCTGAATATCGATTAGTACGTAATGAGGTAATTGCAGAAGCAAAAGCCGGAAATATTGAAAAGGCAGCATTAATTATGAATGAAGCTAGTGACCTATCTACTAAAATGGATGAGATTATTACCGGTTCGTTCAAAGACAAACAAGCGTCAGCCTTAGCAACGATGACAATACTTTCTGAACAAGCTAGAATCACAATCATTACGTTAGTAGTCATTGTCATTATCGCAGTGCTATTAGCAATTCTACTGGGTGTATTCATTTCTCGTAATATTAGTCGCCCAGTTAATCGACTTGTTGAAACCGCCAATGAAATTGCGGATGGCAATCTAAACGTTGAAGTCAACATGAATTCTAAAGATGAAATCGGTCAATTAGCTGTCGCTTTCCAAAAAATGATTAATAATTTGAACGATGTAATGAACAATATCCGTTCTGCTTCCGATCAAGTCGCGACAGGTGCTAAGCAGATGTCTGAATCTAGTGTGTTATTATCTCAAGGAGCTACAGAACAAGCCAGCTCTGTAGAACAACTTACTGTTTCTTTAGAAGAGGTATCTAGTAAAATCAATTCCAATGCTACTAATGCACTTGAAGCTAATCAATTAACACAGCAATCTAAGAAGAACGCATTACAAGGCAACGACCGTATGCAAGAAATGCTCATTGCGATGGACGATATTAATGCTTCATCTTCAAATATTTCTAAAATTATTAAAGTCATAGATGAGATTGCTTTCCAAACAAATATTCTTGCACTTAATGCTGCGGTTGAAGCTGCTCGAGCGGGGCAACACGGTAAAGGGTTTGCCGTCGTTGCAGAAGAAGTTCGTAATCTAGCTGCACGTTCTGCCAATGCTGCCAAAGAAACAACAGAGATGATTGAAGGATCTATCCAAAAAGTAACGAATGGCACCAAAATTGCTAATGATACTGCTAGTGCCTTGAATCATATTGTAGAAGATATTACGCGAGTTGCTGTGCTAGTCGAAAATATTACAGAAGCCTCTAGTGATCAAGCTTCCGGCATTTCGCAAATAAATCAAGGATTATTCCAAGTCTCTCAAGTCATTCAGACTAATTCTGCAACATCCGAAGAAAGTGCAGCCGCAAGTGAAGAACTTAGTGGGCAAGCTAATATGATGAAAGAACAAATAAGCCGATTCAAAACTCGTGATGTGAATAACTATAATTACAATGCATCGTATCAAAATTTTAGTTTTCAACCTAGCCCCTCTCAATTAGATCAAGCATTCGCCAATACGACTGCAACAATAGCGCCTATTAGCATTAGTGATAAGGAGTTTGGGAAATATTGATGACTCTCAATATAAGCGAACAAGAATTCCAACAGCTTGCTCAATATATCCATTCACATTACGGTATTCACCTGAAAGACGAGAAGAAAACATTACTGGTAGGTAGATTGCAACAAGTTCTACACAAGCTTGGGATGACAAATTTTTCAGAATATTATTATTATCTCGTTACTGATCGTACAGGGAATGCTGCGAAATCCCTTATTAATCATATTTCAACGAACCATACCTTTTATATGCGAGAAGCAGATCATTTCTTTTTCATGCGAGATCATTGTCTTCCACAGATCTCGCCTCAGCATAGTAATCGAGATGTTCGTATATGGTGTGCAGGGTGCTCTTCAGGTGAAGAGGCTTATACGCTAGCAATGATTCTTGAAGATTTCTATGGTACTCAAACGCCGAGTTGGGATAAAAAGCTTCTGGCTACAGATATTTCAACTCAAGCGCTTGAAAAAGCTGTGACAGGTATATATAGCACTGACTCTATTGAATCACTACCTGCACTATGGCGCTCCAAATATTTACGTAAATTGGCTGATCAGCAGTATGAGATACTTCCACGAATTAAGGATGAAATCCTTTTTCGCAGATTTAATCTCATGGCACCAAGCCTGCCTTTTAAGAAGAAGTTTCACATCATTTTTTGTCGTAATGTCATGATTTACTTTGATAATCATACGAAGGACAGGCTTATTCAACAGTTTTACGAAGCAACTGAGCCTGGAGGTTATTTATTTCTTGGACATTCAGAATCTATAGATCGCAATCTATTCGGTTTTAAATACGTACAGCCATCAATATACCGTAAAGTATAATTATAGGAAGGGTAATGGTATGACTACACCAATTCGTCTACTAATCGTAGACGACTCTATCGTTTTTCGAGAAGCTCTGGCAAGAGGTTTATCACATGAACCGTTAATTCATATATTACCAACAGCATCAGATCCATATGATGCCATCGTGAAGATCCAACAGTATAAACCTAACGTTATTGTAAGTGATATAGAGATGCCAGGTATGAACGGTATTGAATTTATTAAAAATCATGTGCGACCTTTGAATATCCCAACGATCACATTATCCGCTCTCCATGATCTCAAGGATCTATCATTACGTGCAGGTGCTTCGGCTTTTCTAGCAAAGCCCAAATCAATTACGAATAACGAAGTAGAGAAGTTTATTAAAGAACTTTTAATGTTAATTATTAATCTTGGTAGAGTACAATATCGTCAAGACATCGTTCACAATCAAGCTTCAAATGCTAAAGATATGAAGGGGAAACTCATTGTCATTGGTGCATCTACAGGCGGAACAGAGGCTATTCATCATGTTCTAAGTAATCTTCCGAGTAATTGTCCACCAATTCTGATCGTACAGCATATTCCTCATGGCTTCTCTCGTATGTTTGCTGAACGATTAAATGAAGCTTCACCGATGCAAGTAAAAGAAGCTGTACATGGTGATCGATTGCGGCCTGGATTAGTTCTCGTTGCACCAGGCGATAAACATATGCGACTTAAAAAGCATCATCAGCAATTTTTCGTAGATTGCCGCCTCGGGGAAAAAGTCAATGGTCATACACCGTCAGTCGACGTGTTATTTCATTCTGTAGCGATAACGATGGGTTCTCAAGCGATTGGAATATTGTTAACTGGAATGGGCCGTGACGGAGCTGAAGGATTACTGCAAATGCGTCTAGCAGGGGCACATACTTTGGCTCAAGATGAGGAAAGTTCAATCGTGTACGGGATGCCCAAAGCAGCAGTTGATATTGGAGCAGTAGAGAAGCAAGTTTCTTTAGGTCGTGTTGCTCAAGAAATATTGCTTGCATTGTAATGTCAATTTGTTGCTTATGATTAAAACACCTTCTATTATATGTTTTATAGTGCACATGAAACCGACAAAGAGACGTTATTAGTAACAACGTCTCTTTGTCAAACTATTTAGCAAATTTATTAGTTACAAACCTGCTTGCATTCTATTAATTGCTCTGTTCCATAAACGTAGCAATACCTTCTGCGACATTTCGCTTCGCCCACTCCACATGATCTTTGTTTGTGTAGCCACGAAATGCACATTCTATATACATAATTAGATCAAGATATAAATTATAATAAGCTAGACGTTGACGTTCATTATGTGTCAATTGCTCATACTTGCCATATCCCTCTACAAATGACTTGGAATTCGCCTTATTACTAAAGTAATGCTCAATCAGTGGATCTCCCCAAAGTGCTCGCTCAAAATCTATAATCCCTGTAATCTTCCCATGTTCAACAAAGAAATTCCCATCCCAAAGATCCCAATGAACAAGTGATGGTACGATTACTTCACTTAAACAATAGCTTCTTTTATTCAGAATTTGACGCAGTTCATCATACGGGATAGATAGTGGTAATTGTGAATCTTCTCCATCATCTAATACCCCATTAATCATAAGTAGAAATGCATCGCGCCACGAACTTTGCTCATTCTTTTTTGCATTGAAATAGCCGAAAGTAGTACCTTTCACTTCATTAATAGCGGAGTTATATTGTCCAAGCTCAATCTCTATAGTATGTCGTTCTTCTGCCGATAATTGATCTTTCACTTTATTGTATGGCTGACCTGGCAATTTCTCCATCATGAAAAATTCACCTTGCAGTAATTGTCTTGATCGATCGTAAGCGATAACTTTTGGGATTGGAATACCATTTACTTGTTGCAGTAAATTAAGCACTTCCACTTCTGTCTTCATCATCTCATATTCATATCGCATAAGTTTCGTCGATTGAGCTGGCGAGACTTTCACAATATAAGATTTCCCATCTTGCATTAGCACCTCGTATGCTGAGTTTGCCCATCCGTCTGTTAATTCACTAATGGCTACTGCATTGCATCCATAAACTTGTAGCAATGCATGATTCAACTGCTGCTCTGAAACTTTAAGCTTAACAATGCCTTCCATGAATAACTCAGCTCCTTATTATATGAGGTATTCTTATTGTATCGGCATGTTCTTAATAAAAACTGAACATGTGTCAATTGCATATTAATCAAAATGGATAAGTTGCTTCTTGCGCTCACTTATGGTTTCATAAATAAGAGAAATGTAAGCGAAGACGGAGGTACATAATGACACATCAACCATTTCAATTTGGCATTTATACATTAGCTGATCTAGGTCAAAATCCACATACTGGTGAGATGATTAGTGCTAGAGAGAGAGTTGCAGATATTCTAAAGTTGGCACAATTAGCGGACGAGCTAGGATTAGATGTTTTTGGTATTGGTGAACACCATCGACTTGATTATGCAATATCATCGACTGCCGTTACGCTTGGAGCAATTGCCCAAGTAACGAAGAGAATTCGTTTAACGAGTGCTACCACGGTCATTAGTACGATCGACCCTGTTCGTTTATATGAAGATTATGCGACTCTCGATCTGATCTCTAATGGCAGAGCAGAGATCATAGCAGGTCGAGGAGCTTTTTTTGAATCATTTCCACTTTTCGGTTATGATCCTAACGATTATGATGAGTTATTTGAAGAGAATACAGAACTGTTTCTTCTACTTAATAAAAGCGAGCGAATAGATTGGGAAGGTCATTTCCGTCCCTCACTACATGGTGCTGAAATTGCTCCACGTCCAATACAACCGGAAATACCACTATGGATAGGTGTTGGCGGTAGCATCTCTAGCGCAGAGCGCGCTGCAAAATATGGTTATGGTATGACGCTAGCTATACTTGGAGGAGAGGTTACTTCATTCCAACCTCTTGTAGATGCTTATCGTCAGGAGGCATTACAACTAGGAAAACCTGCAGAAGAGATGCGAATAGCTGTGACGGGGCATACGTTTATCGCTACAAATGGAGAGCAAGCGAAAGAACAATATTTCCCATACTACGCAAATTATAAAAATTATGTTAATGCACAGCTTGGTAAAGACAAGAAGTGTACACGCCAGCAATATAATGACATGACCTCATTACAAAATTCACTCTTTGTTGGTAGCCCAGAACAAATTGCCGAAAAAATACTATATCAGCATACATTGTTTGGCCATACTAGATTTATGGCACAATTAGATATTGGCGGGTTGCCTTTCGATCTTGTTGCAACAAGTCTTGAACTACTAGCAACTAAGGTAATTCCATTGGTACGAGCACAACTTGAACGATAAAATGCTACTTTGGAATATAAGTTCATATTTAGAACGCCTGCCATCATAAATATACACCCTTATTATGTAAGGGTGTATATTTATGATACCTATTGAATAATAATACATTGTATTGTATGATTATTCATATGTAAAAGGAGAGTGACTTTAAATGATTTCACAGTTGGAACACATCGAAGCGTTGAGCCTTAATCATTGGCCAGCATTACAGACGAAAGAAATAGATGGTTGGAAGCTACGTACAGCTAACGGTTATACGAAGCGAGCTAACTGTGTGAGTACATTAATTAGCTCTAACGAAAACATTCCCGAAAAAATTGCACGCTGTGAACAATACTATAACGCCATAAAGCAACCAACCATATTCAAGCTAACTCCGTTTTCGGAACCTTCTCTTGATGAACTGTTGGAAAAGCTTAATTATATTAAGCAAGATCCCTCATTAGTTATGGCGATGTCATTGGAGAAGTTTCAGCCAGTTACTAATTCGTCAATTCTACAAACTGATGAAGTGCAATTTACTTTGCTTCACCATATCTCAATTAAGTGGATTGAGCAATACTGTCAGCTCAATGAAATATCAGAACAATTAATCCCAACAATTATTGATATGATGGCAGCCATAAAAGGGGACATTATATGTTGTAGTTGTAGCATAAATAATGAGGTCGTAGCTGTTGGATTAGCTGTTGTCGATAATCAATATATTAGTTTATACAACATCATTACTGCCGAGCAACATCGCAATAGAGGTATTGCTGGAGCACTAATAACAAAGCTAATTAATGAAGGTATGAAAAATGGCGCAAATATGAGCTACATTCAAGTATTGTCTGATAATGCACCCGCAAGACATTTGTATGGAAACTTAGGGTATATAGAACAATACCCCTACTGGTATAGAATAAAGTCATAAGTAATATTATTTCCCTATACAATAAAAGCATTCCTCTTATCGCCGCGCAATAGCACGACGAAATGAAGAATGCTTTTTCATGTTCAAATCTATGTTGAATTTCATAAATTGCTTATTGTTTTTGAAAATGCCAAGTTACACTCATTATTTCCCTCGCCTGATTATATAAGACACTTCCTTTGAATGAATCGAGAAAAGGTTGTAACAATGCACTAATTACGGCATCTCGTAATGGTTCTTGTTCAATTTCATATCGTAAGGATGTAGCTAGGTCCAGTTGTGCTTTCGTTAATTTGAAATTTTCAATTAAATCATCATACAGTAATAGCACTTCTTCTCGCATGATTTTATCTTGTGCCAACGAATCTTTTAACAAAACTAATTTTTCAGCATCTAATACAGCTGTATTTTCATTTATTAAGCTGTTAATAATTACTTTCATATATTGGTATACTGATACAGCGACTGTTTTTACATTTAATCCACGTTGATTAATAAATTTCCCAGTAAACAACAAATGCTGCTGCATACCGTTCCAAATAACCGCCGCTTCGAGTGCATGGGGTCTTAATTCTTCGCCAAATATTTCTATGAGTCGATTAGCAAACCATTCAAATTCAGCCATTTTGTAATTAAGGACGAGCTTCTTCAAATCACGATCTCCAGAATGAAGAAGTTCTTCAAACATTGCACTTAAACCACGTTTTTCATTAATACGAATAATCACGGAAGTCTGTTCGATAAGTAAATTAATATCTTTTGGGTCTTTACCTAGTTGTAGTTCACTTTGAAGCAGACTCGCTTCACTTCTGATTTGTTGTAAAATGGCACCTACACATTCATATTTAGAAGAAAAATAATTATAGAACGTCCCTTTAGAAATACCTGCACGCTCTATAATATCTTGGATAGACGTCATTTGAATGCCTTTTTCTAAAAAAAGCGCTTGAGCATGCTCGACTACCATTTTCTTTCGCTTATTCATGTAGTGCCTCCTAAAATTGTTGATGCTCTAAGTATAACCTTAAATCAATTAGTTGTACACGTAGTTTGAACTATGAGTACAAAAAACTTGAATTTTTTATACTCATGATATAAAATCGTTAAGTAACTAAAAATTTTAGATGTAAAAGATAGGAGAAAAAACAAGATGAGTGAACCTTTACAACAGTTAAAGAAACCCCCGTATTTTATGCTAGCTATATTGTTTTTTGGAGCATTCGTTTCTTTTCTGAATAACTCATTAATGAACGTAGCGCTACCAACCATAATGGTTGATTTTGGAATGGAAAATTATACTACAGTACAATGGCTTACAACTGGTTATATGCTAGTAAGCGGTGTATTAATTCCAGTATCTGCTTTCTTACTTACAAGATTCACTAACCGTGCTCTATTCATTACCGCAATGACTTTATTTACAATTGGTACGGCTGTTTCTGCGATCGCACCTAACTTTGGAATTTTATTAACAGGTCGTATGATCCAAGCTGCGGGCTCTTCTGTAATGTCACCTTTACTTATGAATGTAATGTTAATAAGCTTCCCTCGTGAGAAGCGTGGTGCGGCAATGGGCGTATTCGGTCTTGTAATGATCACTGCCCCTGCTCTTGGACCAACATTATCTGGATACATCGTTGAATATTACGATTGGCGTGTTCTGTTTGAAATGATCTTGCCATTTTCAATTATTGCTCTTGTTCTTGCCATCTTCAAACTTCAAAATGTTATGCCAACGAAAAAAGCTATACTCGATTACTTATCCGTGATACTTTCTACATTAGGATTCGGTAGCTTACTTTATGGTTTCAGTTCTGTTAGTTCAAGTGATGATGGATGGAAAGATCCAATCGTTATGACAACGATTGTCGCTGGTGCTGTCTTGATTGTATTGTTTGTAATACGACAATTAAGATCTAAACAACCATTATTGAATTTATCAGTGTACAAATATCCAATGTTTGCACTAGGTAACGTAATTTCAGTTGTGAACTCTGCTGCTTTATTCGCTGGTATGATTCTTACTCCAGCCTATATGCAGACAGTTAAAGGAATATCACCGCTTGATTCTGGCTTAATGATGCTACCAGGTGCACTTGTAATGGGGATCATGTCTCCGATTACTGGTAAATTATTCGATAAATTCGGACCACGAGTTCTTGGAATAATCGGTCTTGGTATTACTACTATTGCTACCTATCAAATGACATTCTTTGAGCTTGATACATCAAATGCACATATTATGTTAATTTACTCAGTGCGTATGCTAGGTATTTCAATGGTAATGATGCCGATTATGACTAATGGTTTGAATCAATTACCAACTCGTCTAAATCCACATGGCACAGCTGTTAATAATACGATTCAACAAGTAGCTGGTGCAATTGGAACAGCTATCTTTGTAAGTATTATGACCTCACATACAGCAACTAGTGTAACTGAACAACTTGCTGGAATTGATCCAACTACACTTGCAAAAGAAGACATGGCTAATATTACTAGAATCGGAATGCTTGAAGGTATCCAATATACATTCCTGATCGCTACATTCACTACTCTTGTTGCCTTTGTTCTTACATTCTTTGTGAAACGTGTTGATGTTAGTAAAGAAGCTATCGCAAAAATTGAAGGCGAAAATGCAACTTCTTAGAAGGCATTTATAATACTCCGGAATATTTATAGCTGTAAAAACATACAATATAAATGGACACGGAAGTAAATGAATAAGAGGACCCCATCCCATTTCGAATGAAATGTATGGGGTCCTCTTTGTTATAATGCAATATATTACACAATCTAATTTCGATTTTATTAATCCGGTAATGATAAGAACCATACGGCATCTTAATTGCAATAATATGTCCGATCATCAACTCTCGTATGCTTGGGCATCCCTTTCTGGTTATTGTTGCGGATACGTTTTTTGAACAAAATCAACCGTTTTATTAATGAGTTGTTGTAGCACCCCTAAGTGAATATCTGCCACCTTATTAATATAAACACAGCTTTTTCCTGAGCTATGCTTTCCTAACATTGGTAGAAGTTCATTTCTTATGGATTCTTCCGTTGTTAAGTAGAGACTAATTTTCGCTTTGCGTGGAGAAAACCCAACTAGAGGAGCTGTCCCCGCATGTCCCGTCGGGTAAGTATAGTGATAAACACCAAAACCTATAATGGAAGGTCCCCATAATTTCCCTTCATATCCTGTCACTTCACTAAATATATCGAGTAAGCGATAAGCATCCTCTCTCTTTGATATACTTTCAACATTTTCAATGAATTCAATAACACTATTATCTGTCTGTTTCATCTTCTGCTCATAAGCCATACTTGTCCCTCCTGTCTTATAATAAAACCAAATTATACTATTCTAACTCACATTATAGTGTGATCTTCCCAGTATTACAAAGTTCTAGAGTTGCAGTTACTTTTTTCTTATAAAAAATATAAACCCATAAGAGAGGCACTTTAAAAGTGGCTTTCTTATGGGTTACAGTTCTTAGTGTCTATTTTCTGGATTCGGTTAAGTCGATTCATTAGAGCGTTATTTCGCAGGAACAGGGTGTACCCATGACACCACACCATCGTCCTCTTCAAACTCAATAATAACGTCAGTCACACCATTCATTGCCTGTATTTTATCTTCAATACGCTTCTTAATCGCGATAGCCTCTGCTACTGAAATCGAAGTATCAATTTCGAGTTTCATCTCAATATGATATTCTTCCCCTTCTTTCATAGCATATAAAGCTCGTATATCTTTAATTTCAGCATTAGTGTAAATATATTTAGCAATTATATTTTCCATCTCATCATCGGCTTCACTAAGTGCACCTTTTGCATTATCTAAGAACACTTTACCTACGACATAGAACATCATAATGCCGATGACTATAGAAGCTACACCTTCAGCTGCATGCCATCCCGCAAAGTATGACAGCAATATACTGATGATAGCTATGACACCACCTGCAGTGGCAACTAAATCTTCCATAAATACAAGTTTAGTTGCTGGTTTGGAACGATTTAAATTTGCAAAGCTTTTTGTAAATATAGAAAAACCTTTTGCTTTAACGTTCACCTCATGTAAAACTTCTTTCATTGCCTTATACATTACAAATGATTCTAAGGCTACTGCTATTACTAATACAACCAGATTAATAATAATTGATTTACCTGTAGAAGCTACTGGATGTAAGATATGATGATAACCTTCTTTGATCGTTTCATAACTCATAATTCCAACAATAAGAACTGCTCCAAGCAATACGAGGTTGACTAAACGTCCAAAACCGTTCGGATAACGATCAGTCGGTAGTTTCTTGCTTAGTGCGCTTCCAATGTAAACGAAAAACTGATTCGCAGCATCTCCAAGAGAATGCATCGTTTCTGCAAACATCGCTACATTTCCTGTAAGTGCGAATGCGATACCTTTGAGAATCGAGATAATCGTGTTCACAATTGCTGCTATTAGAGCTGATTTGTTACCTTGTCGTAATAATCCTTCTTTTTTCATAAACCCTCCTACAATAACTGTTGCAGCTACACATGAATATGATTAGCATTTGCATCTCTTTAATAATTTATGAGCAAAATATACAAATCGCTTTTCATAACTCAGCATGCTTAATTTTTTCTTTTTATTCATGTATTTTCCACTTTCTAACTTTTAATATATACTTATTTTTACTATTTGACTACGATGATTTTTATACAAATTTCATTAATTTTCGTGTTATATAAAAAAGATGCAGCTTCCCACTTAAGTGGATATGCTACATCTTTCTATACTAGATATAATTTGCTTTATTTATTTTCGACTCTTCTTTTGCAATTTCTCTTGTTGTCGTTCAACATTATCAGTGACTCTATACTTTACAATCTCACTTATTAAGTCAAATGGGAGTGGCTCATTAATCGGAAATTGAACAGAACCTTTTGCTGATTTATATGAAGACAAAGCATGTTCAAATGCTTTAATTCCACTAGCACCTGGATAAAAACCGATGTGATTTTTATATGCAGCATAATGCACAAGATTTCCATGTAACGCAAATGTAGGCATTTGATAACTTATCTTTTCTGTAGCTTCTGGGGCAAATTCCTGAATCTTTTCTCGTAATGATTGTAGAATTTCTTGTGTTTTCGTCGGAAACCCTGCAATATATTGATCTACAGATTGATAAACCACTTTATCCTCGTTCATCTCTACTCCCCCTTTGCTACATACTCATTTATAATATAACTAGTTGTATGTCATCCAAACGGTGCTACCTATCGTTTCAAATCCTTGTTTGTACCAGAAGTTTCTTGTTTTATCTAAAGAATACACATATAGCTTCTTCTTAGGATAATTCTCTTTTAACCAGTTAATGAAAAATGCTGCATACCCATTTCCTTCATAATCTTTCATCACGTCTAACGCTTCAATAAAGATGAAATCTGATTGATCACTTATATCGACATAGAAATCTCTCTCCAAATACTTCTCATCATCATTGAAATAATCTTTTTCTGCTTTATGAATTAGTTGATTGCCTTTTTTGTATTCCCAGAATACAGCATAGCCAACCATCTCGTCGTCTACCTCGATAATATGAATATCTTTCGGCAATTCGGATGGGTCTTTCCGACTTAATTCACCCGCATGGTACGTATCTAACATTTCACTCATCATACTTTGTATGTCTTGATCGAATGGTTTTACTACTATTTTAGTCAATTTAATACTCCTCTTGATCACATTATTTGTTATTACTCATAGATCCGATTTCGATACTTCTATTATCTCACACTTTATTACACACGAAACAATACTTTACCATGACCTTCTACACGAGTTCAACTGCGATATGAATACTGTTTAACAACTACTGAAATTACTAATAAGTAAGTTGATTTTAGTGTGTATATTATGCAATAAGTAAAGTTTAACCTAATTATCGTTATCTATATATATTTTTTATTTAAAATCTTTAATTGGCATAACTAACTTCAATTCCTCGGTAACTTTTTATGTAGCAGTAACGTATATGTAAATATATGGTTAAATCATTCCGCTATTTTTTGCTTTTCTAACTTAATGGAGGTGAAAAGACATGAAGCGAATGCTCATTCTTGTTCTATCACTTAGTATTTTACTAACTTGCAGTATTATAAGTTCTGATAAAGTATCCGCGTGCTCGTGCATGTCACTTACTGCTACAGAGAAGATTCAAATAAATGATACCATTTTCTCTGGAACCGTCATTGATCGGGATTATCAAGGTGGGTTTATATTTAATGTTGATAAGATTTGGAAAGGGGAACTGCCAGACGGTTATGTCAACGGTGGTCGCGATCCAGGAATGTGTGGAACATCGTTTGATGTTGGAAGCAGCTATCTAGTCTATGCTGATTATCGTAACGATCAATATGTAACTAATATGTGTAGCGATAATATGCTACTATCCAAAGCAACTGACGACATTCAAATATTAGATGATTTATTGAGCTTAAACTGGTTAGAGAAATATTGGTTAGTTATACTATTAGGAGTAGTGCTTCTATTGACCTCCCTCATAACATGGACGATATTACGGACTATATCAAAAAAGAGAACATCCTAATATAAATTGATGATTAATCGCCCAGTGAGTTCAATCACTGGGCGATTATTCCTTTGACAACTAAAGTAATTTCACATAGTATTAGTAGACCGGTTTATATAATTTATAGAAAGGACTCTTCAAATATGACTGAAAAGCGAAATTCTCGTGAACTACTAATAGAAACTGCATCCAAACTTTTTCGAATTCGTGGTTATTATGGCGTTGGTCTAAAAGACATTCTTAGTGAGAGTGGCGTACCGAAAGGTTCACTATATCATTATTTCCCTTACGGTAAAGAGGAATTAGCAATTGAAGCAATCGATTATACAAGATCAATGATAGTTAAAAATATTCAAGCTACATTAGATGAAGTTGATGATCCAATTAAAGCTATACAAGCTCATATCTTACAATTGTCTGAGATTTTCTCAGAATCTAATAACTTGCTTGGAGTGCCAATTGGAACAATTGCCGCTGAAACTTATTCGACTTGCGAACCAATACGAATAGTTTGCCAATCAGCTTTCGAGAACTGGCAATCATTATTTACAAAGAAACTATTGGAATCAGGCTACAGTGAGCAACAATCAAAAGAATTAAGTATTGTTATTAATGCTTTAATTGAAGGTGGCATTATTTATTCGCAAACCTCAAACAGTGGTGAACCGCTTCGCGTCATAGCTGATAAGATCCCACTATTATTAGTTAAGCTATGAAAAGTTAGGTTTATGCTTTCGAAGATACTTTTCATTACAGAGAAGTAATACAAGAGGCTATGAAAAGTTTTAGGAGGAAATATTAATGACAGCAAGTTCAGTTCAACAGCAACAAGCTATTAGAACAACCCCTATTTTGATTTCTTTTCTGATAGCGGGATTTATTGGATTATTCAGTGAAACAGCACTGAACATGGCATTAGGTGATTTAACGGCTTTATTTGGAATTAGTTATTCTTCCGTACAATGGCTTACAACAGGTTATCTATTAACGTTAGGTATACTCGTTCCCGTCTCTGGACTGTTACTACAGTGGTTTACGACTCGTCAATTATTTGTTAGTTCATTATTGTTCTCGATACTTGGAACATTAGTCGCAGCGTTAGCACCAAGCTTTGCTATACTTATGATTGCTCGTGTGATTCAAGCAATCGGAACAGCGTTATTATTACCTCTTATGTTCAATACGATTTTGGTAATTTATCCAATTAACAAACGTGGCGCGACAATGGGCTTAATGGGGCTCGTTATTATGTTCGCTCCAGCAATTGGTCCATCCATGTCTGGCTTAATTATCGAGAATCTTAGTTGGAATTGGATCTTTTGGATCTCACTTCCGTTTTTCATTCTAGCATTACTGTCTGGTTTGAAATATATGCAAAATGTTTCTACGATTACAAAACCGAAAATTGACATTCTGTCTATTGTGCTTTCAACAATTGGTTTTGGTGGATTTGTGTATGGTTTTAGTAGTGCTGGGGAAGAAGGTTGGGGAAGTATGACCGTAATTACTACCATTATTATTGGTCTTGTAGCCTTATCATTATTCTCAGTTAGACAACTTAAAATGAAGAAGCCAATGATTGATTTACGAGTATTTAAATATCCTATGTTTACACTCGGATTATTAGCTGTTTTCTTAACTTTTATGATCATTATGTCTTCCGCAATTTTATTACCAATGTATTTGCAAACGGGTCTACTACTAGCAGCATTTTCAGCTGGGCTTGTCCTTCTACCTGGTGGCGTATTTAACGGATTGATGTCTCCAATTACTGGTCGTATATTTGATAAATTTGGTCCAAGAGGACTTGTTATCCCTGGATTTATCATTATGATTGTGATGTTATTCTGTCTAGCTAATCTTTCTACAGAAACATCCGTCATTCTAGTTATTGTGATGCATGTATTGCTAATGATCGGTATATCTATGGTTATGATGCCAGCACAAACAAATGGTCTTAATCAGCTACCTAAAAATTTATATCCTGACGGAACAGCGATTATGAATACATTGCAGCAAGTATCAGGAGCTATTGGTACTGCTATTGCCATGACGATTATGTCAGCATCAAAAGACAATTATATGAAAGATGTTGCTGATCCTTCTGACCAATTAGCCAATGCTGCTGGATTAACAGCCGGTGTCCAAGATGCCTTTATTTTCGGATTAATTCTTGCTTGTATCGGATTGGTCTTATCTTTATTCATTAAAAAAGCTAACAATTAACAATAACTAATATCAATGATTTATAAACATCATTGAACTAATATTATATTTATTTCTTATCATAACAACAGCCCGTTACAAGCATTATTCACACTTGTAACGGGCTGTTGTCTATATTACATATAATAATTGAATTAAACTGTAGCCATTTCTTTCGTTGGACCCATAACTCCTGGGACAGTAAGACCGGCTTGACGTAACAATACTGTCATCTGACCACGATGATGATTTTGGTGATCAATAAATGATCTAAGTAACTTACCTCTAGTTGAAGGACCCGCGAAACTTTGTATTTCTTCAACTAATTGCGCTTCAGATAATTGACTAGCTTGCTCGCGCACTGCTTGAGCAACCTGCTCGTATCTAGCAACGATATCTGCTACATTAGAAGGTACTGACTCGCCATGACCTGGTGCTGGAATATTCATTCCTACTACGCCACCAAAAAATCCCGTTGATCCTACTAAATGCCATGCTAACCAACCAAGAGAACTATGACCCTCTACAATAGATTGATCCATTTTCTCATCAGTCATTGCTTTAATTACTTGTAATGTCCCATTAGATGAAGCGTTCCAATCCTCAATAAAATCTTCAATATTTCGATACAAAATAAACACCTCTTATACATTTATGTGTAACTCTTCTAGCTTGTTTGAACATCCATCATAATTACTCCTATAATTTTTTTATAAAGACTAATACATCAGTTCAGTTCGTTATATTCAGTCTACTAGCCAACAAGTAATTTGTCCAATTATAGCGAAATTATTTCCGGCTTATCTGTCGAGACAAACTTCTCTTTCAACCAACTATTAAAGCTTCTTTGGCTCTATCCAAAGGCTGCTTTCACCGTTTATCTACTTCGCACAACTACTTCTTGTTGTTCGTTCATCAAGAAACAAAGCGCAAGTAAATCATTCATAGTAGGGAAGAACATTATTTTCCTATTATGATTCATTTTTTTGTTTATCTTTTCCCGCTTTTTTTGATTATTTCTTTTCTCAATACTCTTGTTCACTTTCTTTTACCTCCTGTTTCACTCTATGGCTCCATCAACATCGGTTTACTGTGCTCGTTTTTCCATCTTTTCATAGAGTATTTTCAAGTAATTCGCTATCACTCGGGATAATTGATTAGGCACTTCCACTAAACTCATATGTGCTACACCTTCAAATGTATTTTCCAAAATATGAGGATAACCAAACGTTGAATCTGTAATGCCTCCACCCATAATAGAGAATGTATCTAGTGGAGAAATAACATCATCTTCAGCTCCTGCAACTAAAAGAATCGGATAAGTCGCATTTGCCAGTACATGGCTACGATCAGGTCGTTGCATCATTCCTTCGAGAGTACGTATAGCTCCTATTGCTGTCATTTCTAATCCAACTGTTATAATGTCATATACTTCACCTTGCATTTTTCCAAGCTTAGAATCCACAAATAATTTGGGAATAAGTTTCTTAACATATTGATTAATACCATTCTCATAAATGTCATCAATATCTTGACGTCGCTTATCTTTCACTTCTTCCGTATCTGGCAAAGCAGTTGAATGTATCAATCCGAGCCCCAATAGCTTGTCCCCATATTTATCTGCAAATGCAAGCGTTACATACCCACCTAAAGAGTGACCAAACATCACTGCTTTATCAATCTCTAATTGCTCCATTAATTTATATATATCATCAGCCATAGCTTCCATTGAGTAAACGCCATTAGGAGTAGACGAGCCACCATGACCACGTAATTGCGGCATGATAATACGATACTTATTACTTAACAGTGGGCAAACTTTATGCCAGTATTGAGAAGATCCGCAAAAGCCATGTAGTAGTATTACCGCTATCCCGCTACTCTCTCCGCATTCTTCATAGACCATATCGATACCGTTCACGCTTACCTTGTGCTTATTCATCGTAGAACACCTACCTTAATAAATTTAGTTTCAGTTCTATATTCTATTAACCTATTTCAGCTCTTTTTGAAACATTTACTAATTTAAATAATTATTACTTCATTAATATACGAAAAAAGTTATATATATTTCGTTGTTATTTTCGAAAATATGTTTCACTACCCGTAAATTTGGTTAATACATATCATGCTTCAAAAGCCAAGAAAGAGGGTGATTCTTATGTTAGGATGGACTTTAGCGTTTTTCTTTTTAGCAATTGTCGCCGCGATTTTTGGATTCCTTGGAATTGCATCAACATTGGCAAGTATAGCTAAAGTGCTTTTTATCATTTTCGTCGTTTTATTTATTGCTTCACTTATTCTAGGTAGAAGACGAACAATGTAACTTATCTTGCATTCAAACAAACTTTTATTTTCACCACATTTAAGGAGGAATTACAATGGAAAATTTAATTAATCTTGCAACTACAAAAGTACGCATCGTGAACAGTATTACTGAAGTCCAGGACCAAGTGAATATATTTCAACGTGAGGGGTACTTAAATGATAATATATTTGTACTCACACACGATAAAGACAGAACTTCACGTATTGTTGATAAAACAGATGCAACAACAATTGGCATGGCTGAAGAAGGTTTTGGTACTACCATCGCCAACATGTTCCGTTCTACTGGAGATGAGCTGCGTGCCAAAATGAGATCGCTTGGTATTTCAAAAGCCGATTCTGAACGATTAGAAACTGAGATGGACCATGATAAAGTTCTTGTTATTGCGTGGAGTGGAAAAGAATATATAGGGGAAGATTTTGACCCTTCTGTCTACTATTACACTTACTATTAATTTTCATAGTGCTCTTTTCTGAATGTATCGAAAGACCTACTCATAAGGGTAGGTCTTTCAAGTATGATATAGTAAGATTGATATTTTAATGAAGGGGTTTTGCCGATGAGCATCATAATTGTTGATGACAATGCTACCAATCAACTCATTATAAAGACAATATTGAATAAAGCTGGTTATACGGATTTGAAAATTGCCTCCTCTGCCAAAGAGTTATTTCATATATTAGGCGTTCATTCTACGATTGCGAGAGAAAGAGAAGCTGAACTCATTCTTCTGGATTTGATGATGCCAGATATTGATGGAATAGAAGCATGTAGAACACTACAGCAAGATGTGCGCTTCAAAGATATTCCTATCATCTTTGTAACTGCAGTCGGTGATTCTAACAAAATGGCTGAAGCATTAGATGCGGGAGCTAGCGATTACGTCATGAAGCCTATTAATAAGATGGAACTATTGGCTCGGATTCGTTCTGCTTTACGACTTAAGAAAGAGATTGATTGGCATAAAGAACGAGATCAACGGATGAAGAATAAGCTTGAACTTGCAAAACAAGTACAGCTTAGCGTACTAAGTAAAGCGATAGACGATGAAAATATTAAAATTAGCGCTGTCTATCAGCCGTCTTCTGAGCTTGCAGGAGATTTCTATGGATGGTATCGCATTGATAAACATCGCTATGGTGTCATATTGCTAGATATGATGGGTCATGGTATTTCTGCTTCTTTAGTATGTATGTACATCTCATCAATATTAAGAGATACCATTACTCGTATCTCTGATATGGAGCAAGTTATTCATGAGCTTAATCGCTATATGAATCAGTTACATATGAAAGATGAATTAATAAATTACTATTTTACAGCTATATATATGGTCGTAGATACCAAAGAAAAAACTGTAGAATACGTCAATGCAGGTCATCCTACAGGTGTTGTATTTGTAGATGATAGAATCGAATTACTCGAACATTGCTGCGGAGCGATCGGTTTATTTAATTCTTTAAACGTTAACAAAGGATTATTACATTATGAAAACAATATGGAGATCATACTATATACGGATGGATTAACTGACTCTATCGCAGATGGTGTAGAAATTCCAATGGACAAGCTTATAGAACTAATGAGTAAAGAAAAAGATTTAGATCCAGCAGCACTTGTCGAGCAAATCATTCCTGAAAATAATGAGCTTAATCAAAAGGATGATATTTGTTTAGTTAAACTTATTGTTAAGTAAGGTATAATGCTTCCTTATACTTATTGATTAATTAAATGTTTCAAGTCCAAGAAATTGGTTTATACATTATTAATTAATTGATTTTGTATTAGGAGGAATGATGATATGAAGGTTATTCTATTAATCAGTTACCTAATAGTTGGTATTATTAGCCCAATTCAATTTAACAACGTAATACCTATAGCCGAGGCGGCTACAGTAGACACAGCAGAGCAGAGTGCTATCTTGGTGACCAAACCCTCGCAAGAGATGATTACACTAACTACGGTTAATAGTATTTCCCTATATGATGATGTTTCTACAGTCATCGAAAAATTAGGTGATCCAGAACAAATAAGTAGCGATCCATATTTTGTTGAATATGAGATGTACGAGTATGAAAATATGACTATTAGTTTCATAGACGATACTATTGATAGTGTAGAAGTATCGACTGACGCTTCTACCATATCACTGGATCAAGTTGAATTACCGATTACGATTAAAGCTTTAAAGTTAGCTTTAGGTGATCCAGACTATGTAGCAGAAGATGGCTTAGTTTATCAGAGAGATGAAGGCGTACTTAAATTTTTTATTGATGAAGATAGCAAGCAGCTACAATCGATAGCTTTTTATCATATTGCATCAACTTAATCTTTCAGAACTGATAATATAAGCACTTGATTCGATTATGTTTTATTGGTATTATTTACTAAATTATGAAGACCGGAGTGAATGCAATGACAGTTAAACAATTCCATATTGAACAAGAAGAAAATAATGAAGCGTATATTTTACATGTAAGCGGAGATTTAGATCTTGCGGTTGTTCAGCAGTTCCGAGCTGTGCTTGGGCCTATTGTGAAACAATCTGAAAAAGCATTAATTCTTAATTTGAAAAATCTAAACTATATTGATAGTACTGGAATTGGAATTATCGTTTCTATTCTGAAAATTCGTGATGGATTACATGCTCCTTTTATCGTTCAAAACATCCCGGCACCTATTAAGCGACTATTTGATTTAACAGGTATCTCTGGATATTTAACAGAAGGGACCGAAGTGTAAGCATGAAAGAAATCCGTTTGCAAATTCCTGCCCTTGCCGATTACATTGATATTGTACGAGTATGTCTATTTGGTATTGCTTCAAAATTAAGCTTCTCTTATGAAGAAATTGAAGACATGAAAGTTGCTGTCTCAGAGGCTTGCACAAATGCTGTGCTACATGGTTCTAGAACATCACAGCTTAATAACATTGATATTTGTTTTGAAATTCGAGAGCGAAGTCTGACTATCAAAGTCAGTAATAAGGGGACTTCATTTGAACATGTAGATGCTTTAGAGAATGCTTCCCCTCTTCCAGAAACGGATATTAGTGAATTACCTGTCGGCGGATTAGGAATCTATCTCATGCAAGCACTTATGGATGAAGTTACAGTAGAAACCATTGATAACATTACTCAAGTTACACTAGTGAAATTCCTTACAGTATAAGTTGTAACTCATGCAAAAAACAGATCAAGACAGGGATATTTCCATCCCGATCATGATCTGTTTTTTTGTGTCTTGCGTATCTTAATAATCTAGAAGGCGACCATTATCATGCCATTGACCGTACATTTTATTTTCATTAGTGTTTATTATAAATTTATCTAATCTAGTATTAAATATTTCCGGCTCATTTTTATTGCTTTGTATCGTGTCGATCCGAATTCTTTGATAAAGAGCTGGAAATGTCAAAAAGTTATCATATACTTGCTTTTTCTCTTTCAACCGTTGCTCAATAACGCTATCTATCTTAAAAGAATCATGGCCCATATCAGGAAGTACTTTTCTTCCTTCATCACACATTAACCCCAATTTCTCGAGACGACGAACACGTTCTTTATTCAACTCAGTCCAAGAACTCTTTTTACTTCTAGGAGACAGTCTCTGTGCCAGCCCAGTTTCAGATATTTTCTTTTTAACTCCATCAATCCATCCAAAACATAGAGATTCTTCAACCGCATCCAAGTATAGCAACGTATCTGTATTGGGCGTCATACTAACTAAGACCCAACAAGATTTTTCAGTCTTACTATTCTCCTGTAGCCAAATTCTCAACTCTTCTCTCGATTTCGCTGTAATTAGATTCTCAATCTCCATAGATAAAATATACCTCCTTTCTATTGAGCCAACGACCAGATAGCACAGCTTCTTATTGCTCATCGCTGTAGCGGAGAGAACTGAATGATCGTGGAAAAGCGTTAGCGATCGTTTTTGTTCACAGATTTTCACCGCTAATTCCTTTTCCGATAAATCCGTGAACAACGGCGATTGGAACATCGATCAGTTCTCGCAGCGACTACTTAGCTAACTGCAGTAGCGCCTACTTCACTTTGCGAAAAATTCGCTCACACGGAACAATCTCCTCATATTGAGCTTTGTTAGCGGCAATAATTGACTCCATATTACCTAGTGCTAAAAACCCATCGGCTGTTAAACTTTCATAAAACAAGTTATGAACACGATGCTGCAGTGTAGTATCGAAATAGATCATAACATTTCTACATAATATAATATGAAACTCATTGAATGTACTATCCGTTGCGAGATTATGGTGTGCAAATGAGACTTTATTCATAATTTCCGGATGAAAAATGGCATACTCATTGTCCGTAATATAATAGGTTGAAAATTCTTTCGTTCCTCCGGCAAGCATGTAATTTTTCGTGAAAGTCTGCATTCGTTTTAATGAAAACTTACCTAATTTGGCTTGTTCGATCACTTGCTCATTCATATCAGTTGCATAAATTTTTGCTTTGTGTAGCAAATCTTCTTCCTGCAACAAAATGGCCAGTGAATAAACTTCTTCTCCAGTTGAACAACCAGCATGCCAAATTCTAATCTCCGAGTAATCGCGTATTATAGGAACAACTTTCTGTCGAAAAGCTTGAAAAAATGATGGATCCCGGTACATCTCCGTTACACGAATAGAGAGATCATTAACTATTGTTTTCATAAATTCAGGTTCGTACAGTACCTTCTCAAGCAAAGTAATCATATTAGGCAATCGTTCTATTTGCATTCGATTCAAAATTCTTCTTCTTAATGATGATTGCAAGTAATTGCGAAAATCATAGCCGTACGCCTGATATATGCCATCTAACAATAGTTTTATTTCAATACGTTCTAATTCATCACTTCTGTTAAACTCTGAATTCAACCCAGTATCACTTTCGTTATGATCACCGGTATAGTTCATATTCAATGTCTCACCTGCTTCGTTAACCATACGGTCATTAGTGAGAATAATTGATCCATATTAATTGGCTTACTAATATAGTCAGAAGCCCCAGCCTCCAGACAGCGATCTCGGTCACTCTTCATCGCTTTTGCTGTTAGCGCAATAATCGGCACATCTTGTAGCCTAGCATCCTCTCGAATAGCTCTCATCGTCTCAAAACCATCCATTAATGGCATCATTATATCCATTAGAATAAGATCGAAGTAACTATCTTTTTGTAAAATTTCCATACAACGAATGCCGTTACCAGCTACAGTTACCTGCACACCTTTTCTTTCAAGTGCTTTCACTAATGCATATACATTTCGCGCATCGTCTTCTACAAGTAGAACTCTCTTATCATCAAATAATGAGTTCTCTTGATAAGTTATACTATGATCTTCAACTGTCATATCTGGTTCATCTGCTGTAATAATAACGACCTGTGAATCGGTTGAAGTAGCAACTTCTTCATTACTATTCGTAATCTGTTCAATTTTTGATGGACTCAGATTAGGTAAATATAATGTAAAGGTACTACCTATGCCAGGAGTACTGTCCAGTGTAATTTTGCCACCTAATAGTCTTGAAAACTCATTACAAATAGATAATCCAAGTCCCGTTCCGCCATATTGACGATTCGTCTCTCCGTCCACTTGCTGGAATGCTTCAAAGATCAACTGTTGCTTATCAAGTGGAATACCAATACCTGTATCACTAACTGAAACAGCTAATACTTGTTCATTACTATACATCGGTAATAATTGCTCCGCTAATGTTCGCTCAGCAAGCCCAAGTGTCAACTTCACTGAACCTTCATTCGTAAATTTGAAAGCATTTGACAATAGGTTTTTCATAATTTGCTGTAATCTTTGACCGTCCGTATGCCATGTATTTGGTAGATTATTCTCCGTATTAACTGTAAACTGAATACCTTTGTTATCAGCAATCGGTTCAAAGTTAAGCTTAATCAACTCTGGAATTTCCGTCATATTGACCTCATCAATCGTCAATATGACTTTACCTGCTTCTATTTTCGATAAATCAAGAATATCGTCAATTAACTTAAGTAAATCATTCCCGGAAGAATGAATCACTTTAGCGTATCCCTCTTCGTCTATACTTAACGAGCTATTTTCATTATCAGCAAGTAACTGAGATAAGATTAGAATACTGTTCAATGGAGTTCTTAGTTCATGCGACATATTGGCAAGAAAATTCGTTTTATACTGTGAACTTTGTTTTAATTTAGCTGAATATACTTCCAGTTCTTTCTTAGCTTTTTCTAATTCTTTCGTTTTTTGTTCTGCAAATAGATTCTGCTCTTCCAAATGTTCCGTCGTCATACGCATCTCTTCTTGTTGCATTTGCAATTCTTCTGATTGTGATTGTAATTCCTCTGTATGAGCTTGAAGCTCTTCTGTTAATACTTGCGATTCGCTTAATAAACGTTCAACTTCCATGCGCCCTGATACATTGTTGACCGCAATTCCAAAATCCACTTCGATTTCTTCAAGTAATTTCAGATGCTGAGAACTGAATGGTTCTAGTGAAGCGAATTCCACAACTGCTTCTACCTTGTTTTCATATTCTATTGGAACGATTAGAATACTTTGTGGCACAATTTGACCAAAAGCTGTAGTTATAATAGCTGGATGATCTTGAGCGCCATTCAATAGAAAAATCCGTTTTTCAACTGCACATTGCCCTATTAGCCCTTCACCCATCTTGAATTCGTATTTCCCGACATTTTCATCAAGTCCAGCATATGACGCGATATTAACTAACGTCTGCTGCTTATCATTACCTTTGCGTATATAGAATACTCCGTACGATGCGTTGACCATTGGAGCAACTTTAGATAAGAACGAATCGCCTAATGTCGTAAGGTCATTAATCCCTTGACTCATCGTGGCAACCTCAGCTACTTTTGTCTGAATCCAGTTTTTCATTTCCAAACTGGTTAAAAGTTCATTCGTAGCTTCTCCCAAATCTCGTATTTCATCTCTTGTATTAACTTTTATTCTTTTCGTCAAGTCTCCACCAGCAGAAGCAATTTCAGTAATTGTTTTAACAACTTGCTTTATCGTGTTAACAATCGATCCCGACACAAAAGCAACTATCATAAATGCAATAATAGTAACGATAAGTAGCATGACATAAATTCCTATCGTTAATAATTGGTTTCTATTTTCTAATTCACTTACATGTGCTTTCGTAAATTGAATTTCTTTAGCATGTAAAGAATCAAATTTACTACGTAATTCATCAATATATTGTTTTCCTATATCATTATTAAAAAACTCTACTAACTCTTCAGTTTTATTTTGTTTCTTCAATAGAATAGTAGGTTCACCCACTGTATCAATCCAATTTTGAATAGATAGCTTAATTTCTTCTAGCTCGCTTTGTGTACTCAAATTATCCGATAGATGGGTATATAAGCTGTTATATTGCGCTTGCCACTGCGATTTTCCATTTTTATATGGATCTAGATATACTTCATCTCCCGTTAGTAGATATCCACGCTGTCCAGTTTCCATACTTAATGTAGCATTCCGAATAGACGCTATTAAATTATGAATTTCAATATCACGAGTGGTAATACTTTCTACTTCATCCTGCAAGGCTGAAATTCTATCGGTTACGATAACAATGGACACGCTTAAACAACAAATTACGAGAATATATCCTATCGCAATTTTCATTCGTATATTTAATCTCAATCCCTTTAGCATCATAATCTCCTTTTCATTCTTTATCGATTTAATAGAATATAATAATTATAACATGAATGGATTTTCAATTTTTCTGATTCAAAATCGACATCCTTGGGTAAGTATAAAAAAAAGGATGTGATAACTATGGATCTATTAATTCAGATTGGCATGATCATTATTACGATTGCATTTATTATTCTGATGTATTCTATTGTACAAACGTTGAAAGTGTTGAAAGCAGCTATTGAAGAAATGCGACTTATGATTGGACAAGTTCGGACGGACGTCTCTCACATATCAGAAGATATGAAAGAAGCCATCCATAACACCAATGAAATGACGCTGGATGTAAGGAAAAAGTTAAGTTCTCTCAATATACTGTTTACAACCGTCAATGATATTGGACAAGCCGTTCATTCCTTTACAGGTGTAGCAAAAGAATCTGCTGCTAATCTAGCCACAACATTGAAGAATGATCAGCGTCAAACTGTACAAAGTGATCGTAATACATCGAAGCGTTCCGATGGTATTTCTACTGCAATAATAGATACTATTATTTCTTCATTACGAATATGGAAAAGAGTCAAACGATATTAGACTATAATAATGTTACGATAGAAAGGAACATGACTAATGACAAACCCTCGTATCCATCTCACTATTCCTGCTCAAGCAGAATATATCGATATTGTTAGACTCACCTTATACGGAGTAACGAGTAAAGCCGGGTTCTCCTTTGAAGAAATCGAAGATATGAAAGTAGCTGTATCTGAAGCTTGTTCAAATGCAGTTCTACATGCTTATGATTTTCAACACTTTGGCTTAATTAATGTTACATTTGAATTAGAAAAAGATTATATTTGTATTTCTGTCAAAGATTCTGGCAGTAGTTTTCAATATGAACAAACAGTTAGTAAACCCAACGCACTTCATAATCAATCATTAGATAATATTGTTCCTGGAGGACTAGGGATTTATATGATGCATGCCTTGATGGATAGTGTCGAGTTTCGTACCGACCTCGGTACGGAGGTGATACTAACAAAGAGAATTAGTAGAAAAGAGGAACTTGCATGAATAACAAATCCTCCTGTCTTAATCCAGAACAAACGATAGAATTGATGGCGATCTATAAAGTAAGTGAATGTAATGATATAGCAACAGAATTACTGCATCATTATAAACCGCTTATTCGAATGGCTGCTGTCAAAATGTCACGTAGTAGACCCGATTTGTTTGAAGATCTATTTCAGGTTGCTCAACTATCCATGCTGAGATTATTTAAGCAATATGACCATGAACGTGCTATTCCCTTTGAAGGATATGCAATGAAAAGTTTAATTGGTCATCTCAAAAATTATTTGCGTGACAAGTCATGGTATATACAAGTGCCGCGACGAATTAAAGAAAAAGGCTTACTTATTCAGAAATCGATTGACCATCTTACTATTACACTTCAACGTTCTCCTAATATCGATGAAATAGCAGCTCATATGGAGCTAACTGTTGAGGAGACGATTGAAATTCTATCTTCTCGTGAATCTTATCAATACATTTCACTAGATACACCGCTCTCTACAGATAATGATAGTGCAACAATTGGTGATCTCATTGATTCTCAAGTGGATGAATATAAGGCCGTTGAGCACCGGATTGATTTAGAAGAAGCTTTAGAGCACTTGAAAGAAGAAGAACGTAATGTACTTAACCATATTTATCATAACGATCTATCACAGCGTAGTATTGCAGAGCAGCTCGGTATATCGCAGATGAGTGTCTCACGTATACAAAAGCGTGCGATCTTGAAGCTACAAAGAATATTAGCTCAGCATAAGGTAGATGAATGATAACTTATCTTCATACAGTTCATATTTTCCTACTACCTCATCTTGCTCCTAATACCTTGTCCTGATTGTAACTATTCAATCAGGACAAGGTATTTTTGTATGATAAGCATCCTTATCATGACACAACTAAGCAGAACTGCACTTTTCGCAGTTCTGCTTAGTAACCTTTTAATACTCCCTTATGTGATTGTGAGCTTTATTTAACTGTAGCTGTTAGCTTATCTTTGATCTCATCTGTTGTGGAAGCAAATGAATCTTTAATGTTTTGATTAGATTCTTTTGCGTGCTGGGCAAGACTAGTTGCTTCTTCCTTAACACTTTCAACGATATCTTTCGTAGTACCACCAACAGTAGATGCAATTTCTTTTGTTCTATCTCCAACAGTAGATGCAATCTCTTTTGTCTTATCGCAAAGCGAATGGTACTTGTCCGATAATTCCTCTCGCATCTTGGCACCTGACTTAGGTGCTAGTAATAGTGTAGCGATGATACCTAACGTGCCTCCTATTACAGTCCCTAGCAATATTCCACTACTTCTCGTTTCATTTGGCATTTGATATCTCTCCTTTTTGTTTCATTTAATAAAACTGTGTAATCAATGGTTCAACTTCTTACTATGTAGTAACCACCCTAGCAATCTTTGAAACATATTTATTGAATAATTAAAACTTGTTTCATAGTAGATACAAGTGGGTATGAATAAACAAGTGACATTACAACATTGTAGTTCACTAATCTATCATTGAAAGGATTGACTGAACATGAAAACAGCTACTGATTTACATCACACAAGCGAAGAGGTAATGGAGACAGGGCCATATGTATGTGCTGCAGGAGAAAAGCGAGAACTTAACAAGGGCGACGCATTTCCTGCTTGTCCACAATCGGGAAAGGACACAACATGGCGTCACACTAATCATCAACATAAAACCGGTGATCGCGTAACAGAAGCCGGTCAATATATCGATGCGGATGGTGAACGAATGAACTTAAACGTAGGCGATAAGTTTCCTAGTTGTCCAAAAACAAGTAATAACACCGTATGGATTCATGCATAGTTCATAGTTTTCACTTCATATTTCATAAACAAAAAAAGATACCCAGTAGTAGGCAAGACTACTATTGGGTATCTTTTTATAATTGTATCGTCAAGTAACTTCTATCAAGAAGTTACAAACAATTTATGTAGATTTTTGTATCTCAACAAAAAAATCTCCCAATCAGATGATTGAGAGATAGCTACACTCCATTATGGATTAGAAGTAGGTTTTGGTTTTTTCGTACCTTTACTCGTATATGGTTTTGGTGTGTTCGCAGCTTTTCTTTCTGCTGCTTGCCAACGATTCCATCCTTTTTTTCCAGTTCCTTGACCTGTACCGCCTTTACCTTTAGCCAACTTATCACTCCGTTATGAGATCTACCAAAATAACTGGTTAGTTATGTTAGTGTCTACTTTTGCTTTCTTTATTGTAACAGATTCCTTGCCACTCACCAATAGTAGCTTTTGTACCACGTTATCACATGGAATGGTTCATCTCTTCTTATGTGGCAATCTTTTTTGCGTAACAATTTCCCGATATACAGCGGGGGTTACACTTTCAAATTTCTTGAATGTCTTTATAAAATATCCCGCATCACAATATCCAAGCTGCTCACCAATTTGTGTAATGGATAAGTTCGTAGTGGTTATAAGTTCTTTTGACCATTCTATTTTGAGCCTTGCTACAAACATTGAGAAGCTTTCGCCCATTTCCCTAGAAAATAGTCTACTGAAGTAGCTAGAGCTAATATGACAGATTGCAGCCATTTCTTGTAATGTGTAATTTTCGTTTTTGTGGGTATATATATAATCTAGTGCTGGTTGAAGTACAGAATGGGGAGAACCAATTTTTTGAGACTGTTTCCCTTCTTTCTCACGTAACGCACTTGATAACCCTTCTTGAAATGCTTGAAGACTACGATCCTTCAATGTTTCTAAGGTCGATTGATCAATTTCGCCTGAAAGTACATTTTTGTACATATCAATCGCTACATTTTTATGAATCATCTCACCAACGATATAAGTCGACATATGAAATAACATATCGGCAATCGATTCAACTTCTTCATAAGATAAGAGTGGTAAGTTGTTATAATGCTCTCTATTAATTGGCAGCTTATCTAGATCATCCAAATGCGCAGGACGAGTTATGATCTGTTCGAGTGGTGCTGTATCTTCATCTCGTAATTTAATTTGTCCTGCCATTATCGCTCCGATATATTGATTATTAAATATAATGGGTATCGCAATATCTACAATATTAAAATGACATAAGTATATATAAGGCTTATTCAGACGAGCTGCTTCTAATCCCGCATGGGAATCGCATTTTTGACAATACTTCGATAGATTCGGATCTGCTCTAACACTTTGACAAAATGATTGGCAATGACTGTGCTTTGTTACAGGTACTCCTTTATAGTCCACTAATATAATCGCCATTTTGGTCACGAGAGAAAGTGAATCTTGGAGCTTATGCCATTTGTTCAAGTCAATCGTATGTTCTGAATCAAATAGTGATTGTGACATCATAAACTTCACTCCATTAGATTATTTGATCATTCAGACTCTTATTATACTAAAACTTTCGCTAGGAGGACAAGATATTACGATATTAGCGCATAAAAACAAGAATTTACGACATAATACTACTTTAAATAGAGATGAACGTGTCATGACTAATACGATATAGACATCTATAATTAATGTAAATTAATTGTCACTATGGGAGGAAATTAATATGAGAAGAGCATTTATTAGTCCAACAAAATATGTTCAAGGTGAAAACGAATTACTTAACTTAGGTTATTTTGTACAAACATTCGGAGATTCAGCATTATTAATTGCACATCCATCAGATGTAGCACGTGTGAAAGAGCAATTAGAAGCAACAAGTAATCAATTCAAAATTACACTCGTTGAAAGCGGTTTCCAAGGGGAATGTTCAAGACAAGAAGTAGCAAGATTACAAGCATTAGCTAAGGAACATAATTGTGCTTGTACGGTCGGATTAGGGGGCGGTAAAGCTATTGATACAGCTAAATGTGTAGCTGAAGGCGATGCACTTATTATTGTACCTACAATCGCTGCAACAGATGCTCCGACTAGTCACTCTGCTGTACTATATACACCCGATGGTGCCTTTGATGATTATGCATACTTTAAACAAAGCCCAAGCGTAGTTATGATTGATACTACAATTATTGCTAATGCACCAACAAGATTTCTAGTATCAGGCATGGGTGATGCACTTTCCACATATTTTGAAGCAAGAGCAACTGCGAATTCTTATTCCAACGTCAATGCCGGATTACCTTGCGGTGTTCGTGAAGGAATTTGTGGCCCAGCTAAAGGTACAAAAGCGGCATCAGCTTTGGCTAAATTATGCTATGAGACACTATTGGAAGATGGACTTAAAGCTAAGATAGCTTGCGATATGAACGTAGTTACCCCTGCTTTAGAAAATATTATTGAGACAAATATTTTACTATCCGGACTTGGATTTGAAAGTGGTGGCTTAGCAGCTATTCATGCGATCCATAATGGTTTAACTGAACTTGAAGGTACACATCATTATTTCCACGGTGAAAAAGTTGCATTCAGCACGATTGCCCAATTAGTTCTTGAAAATGCAGATCAAGTTGAAATTGACGAAGTGATTACGTTCTGCGATTCTATCGGACTTCCAATCTGTCTTGCTGATATAGGCGTTGATTCCGTAACTCATGAGGAATTAATGAATGTTGCTCGTAAAGCATGTATTCCAGAAGAGTCAATACACTCCATGCCATTCCCAATTACAGTAGAAGCTGTAGCAGCTGCAATTATGGTTGCTGACCAACTTGGTCGCGAATTCAAGTTAGGAAAGGAATAATACAATGAAAAAAATAATGAATCAACCTGAAACGCTTGTACGTGAGATGTGTAACGGGATCGTCTTAGCACATCCCAATCTAGCGTTTAACAGTAAATATAAAATCATTTCCAAAAAACAAATTAACACAAATAAAGTAACACTTATTAGTGGCGGCGGCAGTGGTCATGAACCCGCTCATGCTGGATTTGTAGGTAAAGGTATGTTAGATGTTGCGGTATGTGGTGACGTATTCGCTTCACCTTCTCAAATTCAGCTTTATCAAGCTATTCGCAACTCTGCAAGTGATAAAGGAACGCTACTTGTTATTAAAAACTATAGCGGAGATATTATGAATTTCAAAAATGCCGCTCATCTTGCAAGCGAAGATGGTATTCAAGTGGACTACGTTATTGTTGATGACGATATTGCAGTTGAAGATAGTTTGTATACTGTCGGAAAACGTGGTGTTGCTGGTACAGTTCTCGTTCATAAAATAGCTGGAGCAGCTGCAGAAGCAGGCTTACCACTAGCAGAAGTGAAAGAAATTGCACAACATGCGATTGCTAATATTAGAAGTATCGGATTCGCATTTACTTCTTGCACTGTTCCTGCGAAAGGTACACCTACCTTCCAAATTGCTGACAATGAGATGGAATATGGTGTTGGTATTCATGGTGAGCCAGGAATTAAACGAGAAGCTGTCATTTCAGCTGATCAATTAGCCGATCGTACAGTTACTGCACTATTAAACAATCTTACAATAGACAATGATACGAATGAAGAAGTTGTCGTTATGATAAATGGATTTGGTGGAACACCTTTGCAAGAACTTTACTTACTGAACAACTCAGTTAGTCGTGAACTTGCAAGTAAAAACAAAATCATTTATAAAGCTTTCGTTGGAAATTATATGACAAGTATTGATATGACTGGTGCTTCCGTTACGATTATGAAGGTTGATGATACGCTTAAGAAATGGCTGGCTGAACCATGTCATACACCAGCACTTGTTATTCAAGATCAATTTGAACCCGTTACTTTCACAGAAGTAGTTCACGGTGAAACAACTGATCATGTTGTCTCTTATAAGAATGAAACTAATACTGCTTATGCGGTGATCTCTAATAATGAGCTATCTCTGAACAATATGATTTATTTGGTTGATCAGATGAGCGAAGTGATCATTGAGAATGAGGTACCATTCTGTGAGTTAGATGCACATGCAGGCGATGGAGACTTTGGTATGAGTGTTGCCAAAGGTTTCAAACAATTGAAATCCGAATGGAAAGAGATTACTTCCAATCACTCTACTACTATCGGTGAGTTCTTAGATGCATGTTCTATGATTATTATGGAGCATTGTGGCGGGGCATCAGGCCCGATCTGGGGTTCTGCGTTCCGTGCGGCAAGTAAGTACGCAGGTGATAAGCAATCGTTGTCCATTCATGAAGTAGCAGGCTTAATGCAAGCAGCTGTGAAAGGAATTCAAGATACGGGTGAGCGTTCATTCGGTAGAGGCGCTGTTGTCGGTGATAAAACATTAATCGATGCATTAGTTCCATATGCTGATACATGGGAACAATGTGCCAGCAATGGAGAAAACATTAAGGCCGCCTCACTAAAAGCAGCTGAAGCTGCTGTACAAGGTGCTAAGCAAACGGAAGCTATCGTTGCTCGAATGGGTCGAGCTGGTACGGTAGGCGAACGTAGCATCGGATATCCAGACGCAGGTGCTCACGGACTTGGTGTTATTTTCACGAATCTCGCTCATGCAATGAATGAAGCATAATAGCGTAACAACACAAAAAGGAATGAACTCTGATCATCTGGGTTCATTCCTTTTATTTTGACTGATTATGCATTATGCTGCTGCAAAAGTTAGATTAGATTTGACTTTTGCAGAAGACGCTCTATCATCGTTGCAACTTCTGCTCGCGTCATGTTTCCTTTAGGAGTAAGTTTGTTAGTTGTTCTTCCTGAAACAATACCTGCCTGAATGCTATCTGCTATACTACTCACTGCCCAAGTAGAGATTTCATCTGCATCTGTAAACTGCCCAAGTAGCATATCCGATGGTTGGGCGGTAATTTTATCATTCAGGTTCGTAATCTCCATTGCTCTTGCAGTAATGACAATCGCTTCTTCACGCGTAATTTTAGCATTCGGCCGGAAGCTTGCATCATTAAATCCCGTAATCAATTGATGAATGAGTGCTGTTTGAATAGCACTGTTATACCAGTCCGACTTTGTTACATCCGAAAATGCACTTATGCTATCGTCTAATTTCAATCCTAAACCTCGTACAATAATAGCTGCAAATTCAGCACGCGTAATATGTTGATCAGGATTGAACATATTGTTGGCCATCCCATCGATGACTAATCGTGATCCCAAATCATTAGCCGCCTCTTTCGCCCAATGGTTGTTCATATCTCCAAATTGTAGTTGATTGCTTATCACCGCGTACATGCTGTTCGTTACACTGTTGATCACTGCGTAAGACTTACCATTGAATAATTCTACCTTTGTCGGTACGTGATCAACTTGCCCACTTGATTCAATAATAACAGCTGTCGTAACGTTGTCGGCAATCACTCCAGCAGGAAGTGCAATCGCACGTTCTACATAATGATTAAATGTTATAATATCCATCGTTCTATCTCCATGTGTTGCTCTAACTGTAAAATTGATAGGAGCTGTAATAAGCATAAAATCACCTTGCGTAGCTACATGTTCTGCATGTTTCAACTCCTCAGCTGTCAGTGTTGACATCTCAATTTGTAACTTGATATTTGATAAAATAATCGCTTTTCCAATCTGTTGAGCGATAGCATCAATATCGATCTCTTCAAGTGGAAGTTTGTAGATTCCGTCAATGGTTATGAACTCAAATACGATCCGCTTATTTTTCAGATCTTTCGCAATCTGACCATTTAGTTCAACATTGTAAACATCCGATTTAATAACTGTAGAAATAGTGATAACAGAGTCATTGTCTATCGTGGCATAGTACTCTTCTATTTTTTGCTGATCGAATATTATCGTTAATACCGACTGTCCATTGACATTCGTATTCGAGTTCGTTACAACATCGTTCATGCCAATTCCACGATTATTAACTTCGACTCCATTGCTGACTATTTCCTGTGCTGTTGGTGTCCATAGTATTGTAGGTTTAACAGCATTAGATGCTGTTGACAGAGCAGGGTTTTCCTCTTTATTGCTTGCTTTCACGGTAATCGTACACCTTGTTCCATTCGTTAATCCAGCTACAATGATGAACACTAGCATTAGAGCAAATATTCTCTTAAGCATCCTCTTATCCATTCGATCAACCTCCATGTTTAACGTCGTTATAATGTAAACAATGATTAGATTATCAATGACTATATTAGATTGTTGCGTCCACACGATTAATAGTAGACTTTCATATTATATATCAACTCTACATGAGTCTAGTTATTTGTGTGCGAATGAATCAATAATATAAACTATTTTTTGTATGTTTAGGAGGAGTTAATATGAAAAACTCATATCTCAAAATTTCCCGAAAAGAAGATGAAGATAAAAATATAAATAAGAAAGTTAAAAAAGAAAAAGGAAAACATGAGTATAATTTTCACAATTACCAACATAACAAGTGGCTACAATATGAACTTTTTTCAGAACATTCAGCTATGCTTACTTATTTACCCGAAACACTAGAGATGTCAGAAGAAAACTTTCAATATTTCATAGATAAATACGGTGAGTGTGTAGCTAAACAGCAAATCGGTCAACAAGGCATTGGCTTTTACTCTATAACAAAGCCTAATAATTATAAAGAATTATATCGTGTAAAGTTTCTCAACCAATCACGTTTATTCTATTCTGCGAAAGATGTTTGCAAATTTTTCGCAGCGAAAAAAACTCCTTATATCGTCCAACAAAAAATTAACCTCGTCCGAGTAAACAACGGAATTACAGATATACGAGTAATTTTACAAGAGCTTGATAACAATAAATGGGTAGTTACAGGGAAATGTGTGAAAATTGCTCCTCCAAAATTCGTTGTTACTTATACAGGCCAACCTGGACGAGAAGTAAAAACAATAAATTGTTTGAATAAGGCTCATGGAAAAACAATGTATTCAACAGAAGAATTAGACTATTTACTAAATTTGCTTGCATATACTGCTATAGATATTTTGAAACCTCATCTTGAAACTCATATTTTAGGATTAGATATTGGTATTGATACAGATGGCCGATTGTGGCTTATTGAGGCAGCAAATACTCATCCACAACTTAAAATGTTTACTCAATTAAAAAATAAAGAAATGTATAGAAATATACTAAAACATAAATCAAAATATTTAAATAAAAATAGATGAGGACCCACACTCTATAAGCCCTTCCGCATATAGTAATGTAGGATTCTACTATATTAGCTCTATGGAAGGGACTTCAATTAAATGAAACGTTTAATGTGTAAAGGTAAAATTCATCGTGCTACAGTTACCGAAGCTGAGCTGCATTATGTAGGTAGTATTACAATAGATATAGATTTATTAAAAGCATCTAATATCCTCCCTTACGAAATGGTACAGGTAACTAGTTTAACTAATGCCACTCGATGGAAAACTTATGCTATACCTGCTAAAGCTGGTTCTGGAAAAATATGCCTAAATGGACCTCCTGCCCACTTATTTGCCCCAGGAGATCTAGTTGTAATTTTTAGTATGGGAGAAATGGAAGAAGATGAATGGAAGAAGTTAGCTCCCCGCGTAGTATTTGTTGACGAGAAAAATAAAATAACACATTGCGTCGATCATCCACTATTTAACGACGAGGGTGAAGTTAATTGGGAGCAATTAATTCCGAATAATACTATAACCAATATTGTTTAACCTTTAGCAGATCTTAAATTTCCTCATTGAAGGGCATCTCAAATGTCATAGCCTATGACAATCTGAGATGTCCTTCACCATGTTCTCATTGTTAATATAATATTAGTTCATTCTTATCGTTATTTGCTTCATTTATCTACTCATTAGCTATTATTAATGTAAACATTATTTTTTTTCTATTAATCTATCATTTATTGATGAAATACATACTTAAATATGCTACGATACCTCTTGGCTTATTGATTGCAGAAGGAAACGAGGTTAACTATGACAACAGACACCACCAAGCCAATAAATGTAAAAAAAGAGAAGAAGGATAAAGATTTCAATCTATTTTACTTAACATGGCCAATTTTTCTAGAACTATTTCTATTTATGCTGATGGGTATAGTAGATACACTAATGCTTAGTGAAATATCCGATAACGCAGTATCTGGAGTTGGAGCAGCAAACCAATTTCTTCATATTGCCATTCTCATTCTCGAAGTTATCGGTAACGGAGCATCCATCGTCATTGCACAATATATTGGATCACGTAGATTTGTGGAAGCTTCAAGAATTTCCGCTCTTGCAGTTACACTTAATCTGATCGTCGGTCTAATTATTAGTATCGGTTTTATAACTATGGGGCAACATCTACTCACGACCCTAAACCTACAGGGCGAAATACTCGACAATGCTCAGAAATATCTTAATATTGTCGGTGGCGGTATATTCCTGCAAGCAATTATTAATTCGCTTGCCGCTATTATTCGTGTACATGGCTATACGAAGCAAGCGATGTACGTATCTCTCGGAATGAATATCGTTCATATTATTGCCAACTACGCTTTAATATTCGGGCATTTCGGCATGCCTGCTCTAGGAGTAGAAGGTGCTGCTATTTCCTCCGTATTAAGTCGTGGATTAGCTATTATCGTATTCTTCTGGTTACTGTATCGAATTATAGCAGTACGTATTGAATTTAAACATTATTTCTCATTATCAAAAGCCTATATTTCCAAAATATTAAGTGTCGGAATTCCTGCAGCCTTAGAGCAGGTTATGTACCAAACTTGTCAAATTGTTTTCCTCTTTTATATTACTTTCCTAGGCGAAGCATCGATGGCAGCAAAACAATATGCGGGTAACATTTCTATGTTTATCTATTTATTTGCCTTTGCGATAGGAATCGGTACTTCTATTATTGTCGGACGATTCATCGGAGCTGGACGACAAGATGATGCTTATCGAAGAGTATGGAAAAGCGTCATCTCTGCAAGTATCGCTACATTAGTTATGGTTGTAGTTGTTATCGTGTTCCGATTCCCGTTAATGTCCATGTTCACAGACAATCAAGAAATCATTAAACTAGGTGCTAATGTATTACTTCTAAGTATCGTGCTAGAAACGGGAAGAACGATCAATATTATATTAGTAAATTCATTAAGAGCATCTGGAGATGCCAAATTCCCACTATGGGTCGGCATGTTTACGATGGTCGGCATGAGCTTACCACTAGGGTATTGGTTTGTGTTCCATCTTGATCTTGGCCTTGCAGGTATTTGGTTAGCTATAGCTGCCGATGAATGGGCTAGAGCTGTTATTATGTCGATAAGATGGAAAAGTAGAAAATGGGAAAAACATGCACTTGTTAATCCATCTGAGCATTAGATGGTAGTAAATTTAGGGGTCTGACTCAAGTTGAGTCAGACCCCTTTTTCTCAATTATTTCGTTCCTTATAGACTCCTGTATATCTATAAATTATTTAGAATTAACTGCGACTTTATTGTTGAATTGATTTATAATTATGAAATAATTTGTAATTGAAGGATAGAAAGACAACGCTTATACGTTGCAAACCTACCAAAGGAGTTATGACATGCTTAATAAGAAAAACCTGACCTGGGCCAACTCCATACAAATCATCGATCGTACCCAAGATTTGAACGAAACAGATCCACTATATGCTTTTGCACTAGATGAACTTTTATGCAAACAGGCACATGTTAGTGGAACAAGCTTTTGTCATATATGGAGACATCCTAATGCATTTATATTAGGACAACGTGATAGTCGTTTGTCTGGTGTTACTCAAGCAATCCAATGGCTTGAGTCACAAGGATCTATTCCTGTTGTTCGCAATTCTGGAGGAGCAGCCGTACCGCTAGATCTCGGTACAATTAATCTTTCGCTTATATTTCCTAAAGCTACATCCGCTAATATTCACTTCCACCAAGACTTTGAAAAAATGTACGAGCTTATTCGTGAAGCATTATCCTTCACAGGCTTGTCCATAGATAAGGGAGAAATTCAAGGAGCATTTTGCCCAGGTGATTATGATTTAAGTATCGCTGGACGAAAATTTTGCGGCATAGCACAAAGGCGACAATTACATGCATATAGCATTCAGGCATTTGTAATATCTAACGGAAGTGGTGCAAAGCGAACGCAACTCGTTAGAAGTTTTTACAATCATGCTACACTTGACACATTATTAGATGATTATCCTCAAGTAACCGATGAGAGTACAGGTAGCCTTGAAGAACTTGCCCAGTTAGGTCCCGATGCTGATCAAATTTTTATCGATGCAATAAAACGTACACTTACCGAAGCTCAAACAATTACTGCAACAAGCTTGGTTAATAATGATCTAAAACAATCTCATATAATACTTCCTAATCCTGAGACGATTCGAGCAGTAGCTGATAAATTACGCAAAAGATATAGTATACGTTAATTCGTATGTTCACATGTTTTGTAATGAACGGCTCAGTAATTGAACATTGTATATTAAAACGTCATAAGATGACCATATTGCGCTAGAAATTGCTCCTTCTCTTTATAATCACGCATAACGCTACCTACACGTCGCCAAAACGAACGGTCGTGATTCATATGAGTAAGATGGCATAGTTCATGGATAATGACATAATCAATCACTTCAATTGGAGCCATAGCCAAACGATAATTGAATGTTAATTTTTTATCCGAGCTGCAACTACCCCATTTGGTTTTTGATTCTACGATCTGAACACTTTTAGCTTTTACTTTCAACTGCTGCTCATATATTTTTATTCGCTCTGCAACAATCTGCTTGCAGCTTGCAAAATAGAATTTTTTAAGATTAATGTTAAGCTGCTCCTCATTCAAATCTGATATATCTATTAGCTCATCCAGGGCATAATATTTTCCTAAATGTAGAAATTTCATTATGATCATTCCAATCGTTTAAAATAGGTATATTGAATCAATTAATTCCAGTAGGAAATGCACTCTTTATATGCTATAATTCCCACATATAAGAATATAAGTATATTGTCATAGTCGTTTTATGCATCAAAAGTATGAGTTTTCAGGAGGTTTATACCCATCATCATGAACAGTCAAAAAAGTTTAGTTAAAGTAACAGGTGAAATAAGAGAAGGTGAGTTTGACATCAAGATTAGCCTTTGGAAATTGCTTATCGAAACTAATCGTTATTACGAGATCAAACCTGAAAACGGCGCTGTAAAGCGAATCTACAAAGAAAAATTACATACTATAATAGATGAATCGAAGTCTTATACTAATGGTTTTCTTTCATGTTCAGCTTTTTGCATAGAAGACCGCATCCATGATATGAAAATAGAAATTGTTCATAAGCTACAATTGAAAATTACATCATATCTAGATGACCTTCGTTTGAACCAAAAGGCTATTAATCAACGAAATCACTTAATGGAAAACAATCACTTGTTAGAATTGTAAACTACTGTGTACATAGCTTAGATCTATATAATTGGAAAAGGAAGTTCCTCTTGCTTTTGGAACTTCCTTTTCATTATTTAAATCCTTTTCCGGTATTCATTAGCGGACATTCCCGAGTAAGCTCGGAATAATTTATTAAAATAGCTAGTGTTATCATAAGCAAGCACTTGCGCGATTTGATCTACACTTTGACTTGAACGATCTAGTAGTTCTTTAGCTTTTTCCATCTTCTTCTTATTCACATATTCTACAAACTTTTCACCTGACTCTTTTTTGAAGATACGACTGAAATGTGTTGCATTAAGATGAAGACGCTTTGCCATTTCATCCATGCTTATCTTTTCACCAAGATGATTCATAATGTAATGTTGAGCCTCTGCAATCTCTTTTCGAATAACTAAATGTTTACTTCGATGATAATTTTCCATCTTATCTAGTAGGTGAAGATGGAGCCAAGTAAATAAGTATTCCATTGTATCAATAGCATATATTTTCTTCTGAATTCGTTCAACACTAAAATTAGTTAAGAAATGCTGCATGACGGAATATTTCAGCTCTACATCTGTTATTATTTTTAATACCCAACCTCGTATCGTATCAATTGGATATTTTTGCTGATGAAGATGTGAGCTCCACTTACGTAATGTTTGGTTAAGTAACTCTATTTCATTAGATTGAATAGCTCTTCTAATATCATCCACTGCTTCAGCATATTTCGTAAATAGTTCAGCATGTGTGATATCTGGTACCTGATATTTCTGTATACTCAATTCCCCACTATAAAAATGCTGATTATGGATATAAATAATTTCACATGCTTGTTTTTTGAAAGTTATAATTGAATCGAAAGTTTTTCCTATAAAGTAAGAAGTCTTTATCTTCATATGGTTAAGAAGTGATTGTTGGACATGGATAATATCTTGTGAGATTAACTCCTTAGTATTCATTTTAATTGAATTAGAATAAGCATATAGAATTACATATGTTTTTTCATTTAACGAAATAACGATATGCTGCTCAAGCTTAATTGACTCATGAAGTGCATTCTCAACAACAAATTGCAATTGTCTAGCGCCACCAAATCGTAATTCTAATTCTTCGAAACGATCTAACACACAAAGAACTGGTAAATAACTCTGCCCTGTTCGTAACTGTATTCCAAAATTTTCTGCACGATTCAACCATTCTTCTTCATTCCATATCGGCAAATCAATTAGTGATTTTAGATAGATTGTTTTCAACGTTGAGTTACCTTCTGTTATTACATTTTGCATTAATTGTTGATGGGTTTGTAGATCTCTTTCTTTCTTCAGTTGTGAAACCATGCTCTTCAATATTTCAGCGAGTTGTTCACTTTTCATTGTTTCTTTCAATATATAATCATTTACATTTAGCTTAACTGCCTGTTGTGCAAAATGAAACTCTTCATGACATGATAGAATAATTGTTTTTAATGTAGGATTCAATTCTTTTGCTTTCTCAATCAGCTCTAAACCATTCATGATAGGCATACCAATATCAGTAATCAAAATATCAGGTTTACCTTTTTTACACGCTTCGTAAGCTTCTTCTCCGTCTGTACATATTGAATAAAGTTCTATTTCTAATTGTTCCCATGGTAACTTAGCTTGTAAATAATCTAGAACTGGCATTTGATCGTCAGCAATAATTGCTTTAAACATGATGTATCTCCTCCAATTCATCAGCTGGAAAGACCAAAGTGACTTTCGTACCTTCTTGTTCAATACTACTAAGTTTCATTTGAAAGTTTTCGCCATAAATTAACTTTAATCGATTAAAAACATTAACGAGACCAATTCCGGTGGTATTATTATCATCCGTACTTTGATTATTCGTAATTTGATATCGATTTTGTTTTAAGGAACTATTCACCTTGTCGACAATATCTTGTTTCATCCCCCTACCATTATCTTCGATGGTAATAGTGAGATTATTATTTGCCTTTTTAACTGTAATAACTATGTTTCCGCCTTTTCGTACAAAGCCATACTTATAACAATTTTCAACAATGGGCTGCAAAATAAACCGTGGAACAATGAGACCATATAGGCCATTGGATATATCAACGATAGTCTCGATTGGATAGCGCGTGGAGAATCCCATCAGTTCCATATATTGAACGGTTACATCTATCTCTGTTCGTAAGGTCACATACTCCTGCTGACTTGTTAAAGTAGCACGTAGTAGCTGGGATAATGAGCCAACTAATTCTGCTTCTTCATTGTTTTCTTTGAGCAGCAGCTTCATTCGTATTGAATTTAATACATTTAATAAGAAATGGGGATTGATTTGAACTTGTAACATCGCAAGTTCTGCTTGTCTCTTAAGTTTTTGTTCACCTTTCACTTGTTCAATCATCTCAGTAATTCGATCTAACATATTATCAAATGCTCTTCCTAACCGTCCCACTTCATCACCTGATCGGACATTAGATCGATAATGTAAATCCCCCGCTTCTACTTTAAGTGCCACTACACTTAAAGCTTTAATAGGCTTTGTAAATCTATTGAGGAAGTAAGTAAGGATCGCCAAAAATAAAGCAATAAAGATCATTTGCAACATAATGCCTGACTTATATATAGATCCTAATCGATTTGTAAATTGTTCATAAGGAACTACACTAACTAAATCCCAATTTGCAAGTTTTAATGGCATCGATACATAGATTTGATTCTGACCATCTACATAGGCAACTCCTGAAGATTCTGAAGTTTCCTCAGTTATTAATCGATCAAAAGATTTCCCTATTAACTCATCATCAGCTTGAACGATAATATTTTGTTCATCATCTAGCAGATAAATTGATTCAGAAAGCTGATCCATAAATGAACTAAACGTGTTCTCCGTCCGACTCACGATCAAATACGCAAAAGGTTTCCCATTATAATCCGTAAGCGCCCTTACCGTCATAATGACATAGGGATCACTTTTAATTTGTGATGTAATATAATTCGGTCTTACACCTAGATACAATGTTTCATACGGGCGTAGTGATGTAGCTTGATCAAACCATTCTTCCTCTCGAAACTGATCTGGATTTGCCTCATAGAAGGAGTAATTCGAGAAAGATCTGCCATCCTTCATTAATAAGGTTAGATATATATCTGATCGAATACTGGCAACTCGCTCAAGCTGAGTCGTTACATCCCTCATAATAATTGTACTCGATGGTTGATGAAGTAAACTCTGCATGTCTTCATTAAATTGAATTTGATTTGTTACTTGGATCATTTCTTCCATTAAATTATGAAGTTGATTCTGAACGATTCTAAGCGATTGATTAGCTCTATCTAGCGCTTGTTCTTGAATGATCTTCTGTGAGAAGTAACTCGTATTATAAAGCATGATAATAGTTGGGACCATCATACACAAGATTGAAGTTAAAATGAGTTTATTTCTTAATGACATTCTTTTGAATGCATCCCATATCATACGCGATCCCTCCTCAATATCATTTATAAACAAACCATATTTCCGAGTAAATTAGTTTCATTTTATCATTAATATTTCATTTAGTTATATTCAATTAGTTGTTATTACAATAATTTTATTAATTATTCAGATGTTTTTATTATTTGATAGATAATTATAAAAAGACAAAGTACAAGAGATCATGGAGCTCTATCTTCTTGTACTTTGCCTTCTATGGATTACTTCTATTGATAACTATCTACAATCTTTTGAATTTTTTGCTGAGCATTCTGAATGGTATCATCAATACTTTGTCCTTGTAGCATCATTAAGTCAAATTCATCTTGTAAAACAGCTTCTACTTCCGCAGTGTATGAAGGAGGATTAGGTCTAGCGATCATTTTACTTTCATTGAAGAAATACAGGGCAGATTCTTTATCTACCATTTCAGGGTTATTTGTTGCGTCAATGATCGTATCAAGTACATCTTCCATATTCGCTTTTTTCCAAGATGGAATATTACGACCTTGAACAATAATCCCTTCTGTTGTAAACCAACGAACAAAAGTGTATGCTGCTTCTTTATTTTTCGATTTGCTATACACAGTCACTAAGTCAGAAGTAATATCTGATGTAATGTGATCTTCTTTATTACTTTTTGGCAAAGGTGCAAATACTGTTTTAAACGTTGCAGGTACTTTATCTGTACCGCCTACCTCTGGAATCATAAATGTGCCTGTAAGAATCATAGACGCTTCTTCATTAAAATACTGGGGACGATAATTCAACTTTTGACTAATGACTTCAGCGTATGGTGTAGCTATTTTGTCTTGATCCGCTTGCAAACGAATTTCTAATGACTTGCGGATAGAAGAAGTATCAATATTGGCAGACTTATGATCATCAGTTACCAAATAGCTATTATTAGGTTCATTAGAATTGGCTAACATAAGATAAGGATTGACCCATGTATGAAAATATGTTCCATAACGTTTCTTCTCACCATCTAGCTTAGTCATTTTTGCTGCATATTCTAAAAATTCATCCCAAGTCCAATCGGTCGGTACAGGAAGATTCGCCTCCTTAAGATGATTTTCATTAATCGCCACGAAGAAATTAACTGATTTTCCTGGCAATCCATAGTATTTACCATTTACTTTAGTATCAACAGAATATTCTTCTTCAAAATCCAATCCATCTTTCGTCAAATAATCATCTAATGGCTCAAGCATTCCTAGTGCCAAACGCTGTGCATAATGAGCTGGAGATGAGAACATAATCACGTCCATATCTTCATTAGATGCAGCTGCTAAGTCTACTTTTTTAACATGTTCATTTGAGTTATTATCGCCAGCCGACACATACTCAATTTTAATGTCTGGGTGTGCTTTTTCAAATTCCGCTTTTATTACATCGAACTTTTCATTCTCTAAATTATACCAAGTGTACACTTTAAGCGTGGTCTGTCCACTCTTTGTAGTAGTCTTTGGTGCATTCGTCTCTGCATTCGTTCCTGAATTTTTCCCAGCATTAGAACCACAACCTACCAATAAAACAATAACCATCACTGCAAGTAATGAACTAGATAACCATTTCTTAATCATAACCATTCCCCCTGAATTGTTATTTGTGTTCATCTATCCTTTAACACTGCCAGAAGCTACACCTTCAATAACTTGCTTTTGGCCGATGATAAAGATAAGTAAGAGTGGTAAAATGGCCGATACTGCACCTGCCATCATTAAGGAATAAAATTCACCATTCACGTCTGAGAATTTGGTCATACCAAGCTGTAACGTGAATAAATGATCAGAACGAAGGAAAATTAGTGGGTTCTGATAATCATTCCAAGTCCAAATAAATCGAAGAATCATAACAGTTGCTAGCACTGGTTTCACTAAAGGTAATGTAATTCGAGTATAAATTGTCCAATGATTTGCACCATCAATTCTAGCGGATTCAATAATTTCATTATTAACACTCATGTAAAATTGTCTGAGCAAAAACGTTAGTAATACCGAAGACGCTCCTAACAATATTAATCCCGTATGACTATCAAATAATCCTAACCAACGATAAAGAATAAATTGAGGAACAAGGATTGCCTGGCTAGGAATCATAAATGTTGATAAAATTATTAGAAAAAGTATATCTCTCCCTTTGAATTGGATTTTCGTGAATCCATAAGCTGCCATTGATGAGATAATGACTGAAAACAACGTAGTAAGCAGAGTAATTTTAATTGTATTCCAATAATACATAGTAAACGGCAGTGTTCCAAACCATACTTCATTATAATTGGCCCCTGCATTCCAGCGTTTTGGAATCCATTGGATCGGATAACTTAGTACATCCAACTCAGGTTTCATAGAAGCAGAAATCATCCAAAGGAAAGGCATAATGAATATAATTCCAGCAAAACTCATTAATATCGTAATGATTACTCGATTAAGTCTCAAAGCATGCATAGTCCTTCCTCCTAGTAGTTAACCCATTTTTTCTGACCAATCCATTGAATGACCGTAATCGCGAGAATGATGATAAGCAACATAATGCCAAGAGCAGATGCATAACCAGATTTCAATTGAATGAATGCTACTTCATATAAGTAGAACACGATTACTGAAGTAGATCCCGCTGGACCTCCATTTGTTAGGATCATAATAAGATCGAATACTTTGAAGGAGCCCACTATCCCGGTAATTAACAAGAAAAATGTTGTTGGAGAAAGTAAAGGAATCGTAATTTTGAAAAATTGTCTTATTTTAGAAGCACCATCAATATCAGCCGCTTCATATAAATCTTTAGATATGTTTTGAAGTCCGGCCATAAAGATAATCATTTCAAAACCTACACCTGCCCAAATCATAATAATCATTACTGAGATTAATGAAAAGCTTGGATCAGCTAACCATGCAGGTGGATTACTTATACCAATTGACATTAAGAAGTTATTAATAGGACCACTTGATGGGTGAAACAATACTCGCCATAGAACTGCAACTGCAACGAAACTAGATATAAAAGGCATAAAGTAGATTACTTTGAAAAAACTTTTGAAGTAGGTCGAATTATTTATTAACACTGCAAGAATTAATGAAATAAACAAGGAAACTGGAATAACTAATATCAATAATAAATTATTATTTAATGATTTTAGAAAGTCATCATCCGAGAACATCTTTGTGTAGTTATCCAATCCAATGAATTTAATAGAATCTAATCCCGCAATGAAATTCCAATCAGTGAAACTAATAACTCCCGATAAGAGAATGGGGATAATTGTAAGAATAGTTGCTAATAGCACCATCGGACTAATGAATAAATAACCTGCCATAGTTTCTCTTGCAACCAAAAGATTACGTTTATTTCGAGCAAGCTTTGGTTGAACTGCAACTTCATGAACATTTTTCACTTTTGATCACCTCTCATAGTTCGTCTATAGGTTTCATTATAAGGAGTGCTGATTTCAATTACATGGAACTATTTTTTCTATTTCAAAATTTTTTTGCGTATTTCTATAGGAGTTTTCTTTCAAAAAAATATAGAATACAAAATAACCTCCAATGAAATTAATCATTAGAGGTTATTAAATAGCACTCATGTTATAAATCAGATCAATGTTACTTTAAGTTATCTAACTCAACGGTTACTTTTTCAATCAAATTCACATACGTAGCCAATTGTTGAGAGCTTGCTACTTCATTTTGAGAATATAGTGAGTTATGTTCAGAGTCTCTTTTCACTTTAGTAAGTGTTGAATGAATATTATCTAGTCTCTCTTCAATCGTCCCTAATGAATCCTTTGAACGATGAGCCAACTTACGTACCTCATTCGCTACAACTTCAAAACCTCTTCCAAATTCACCTGCTCTTGCTGCTTCAATGGCAGCATTTAACCCTAATAGATGTGTTTGATCAGCTACTTCCTTCATTAGCTCACCAACCTGATGAATGGATTCTACCTCTTTTTCCAACACAAGTACATTCTGGTGTGTTTTATCTTGATAATCAGCATTTTTATGCACAGCATCTGCAATTGACGTACTGCTATCTTTGAGTTGTACCATTAAAGATACTAAATCTTGAACTGCTGCACTAACCCCTGTAAGCAAATGATTTTGCTTCTCAAGCAAAAATTCAATCTTTGCTTTTTCATCTGCTTCGTAAGCTTCAAGAACTAATTGTGAATCCAAATTAAACATTTTCGTTAACGCAAAAATAATGCTTTTCCATTCATTAGGAAGAATCTGCTCAAAAAGAGCAATTGCGATATCCAAATAAATAACATATGTTCCTAAATACCAATTCGTTGTTAAGCCAATTCGGGAATGTACCTTGCCAATAAATAAACGTTTCTCAATGAAAGCTTCATCAATGACACCAGATGCTAAAGAAAGAAAATACCAACGTTGCGTTTCTTTCAATCGCTCCAATGTACTATGTTGTTGAATAATAGTTAGTAATTCAGGTTCAGCTGCCACTTGTTTATATAACTCATCAACAAGTTGATCTACAATAAGTTCAAATGATTTTGCTTTGCTGTGTAATAAGTTTAAATCATTCTCAGTTATACCTATATAACCAATTTGTTTTTGTCTTATTGGACCAAGATTAATCATAAATGGATACCCTCTTCTCATATATAAATCAATATGTAAGTTTCTATTATTCTATTATGTTTTCTGTAATCTAAAATTAGGTTGAAAAGCAATTAACGATAATTATATCCTACAAATGTGAATTAGCAATATAATAATTGAAGATATATTAATATATCCTAAATTTTACCTTGTGTATTGATGTGAGAAATTAGTTTAATTATACCTATATAAGTATCATACAGGAAAAATTAGGAGTGAGCATCATGGAAAAGTCAAAAAGTTGGATGTATCGAATCAAAAACGTATCTTTAAAAGTTAAACTTTCATTATCTATCTGTGGATTAATCATGTTTGTATTGCTTGGAACGAGTGTGACATTGTATTATTCTGTCTCTCAAATCATCACCGATAAAGCAAAAGACGAGATGATCGCAAACGGTGATCGGATAGGTGAAGGATTATGGACAGCGGCTCAATTAGAAGCACAATCTGTCTATTTAGCATCTGCTCACAACACCTACATAGACCTGTTAGAGTATCGTGAAGATGGAATAGCTAGTGATAATAGTTTTTTCTCATCAGATAACCCTCATTGGGCAAAAGCTAATACAACGCTTAAGACTAGTATTCAGGGCAGCAAGAATAATGAGTCATTTACTATTCTTGATTCAAAAGGAATTATAGTAGCAAGTACAGACGATAACTTGATGCAAGTAGATATGTCTGACCGTGAATATTTTCAACAAGCTATTCAAGGCAATGTTTATATTAGTGATGCTCTTCTCTCTAGAAGCACGAATCATCTAGTTGTGTTTTTTGCAGAACCTATTATTAATAAAGATGGAAACGTATTAGGTGTTTTTATTGCCTCAGTAAACAGTACGTTTTTCACTGATAAATTAGATGATATTAGTATTAATCAAGATGGTTACGTATCGATCATGAGTCGATCTGGTATTACGCTATATCATTCGAAAGAACCAGATGCAGTCGGTAAAAAAGTTGAGGTCGAAGGTATTGAAGCCTTTCTATCTCAACGGGCGACTGACAACATCATCCGAGGAGATGTCGATAACAATGATACCTATACTCGATATACAAAGATTCCGAATGCTGATTGGGTAGTCTTGGTTTCAGATACCTATGCAGATATTAACAAACCAATTTACAGCATGCTTAATCGTATAATTATAATTACATTAATTGCTCTTATCATCGCTATTATAGCAGGACATTTAATCGCGAGTAATATTTGCAAGCCAATTATTCAGCTAACGAAGGCATCCAACCAATTTGCGCTCGGAGATCTTACAGTAAAGGCTAATGGAAAATATACAAGTGAATTTAAGGAGTTAGCGGATAGCTTTAATGTTATGGTTGATCAACAGAATATGCTAATCTCAAATATGAATAAATCTATTCACGTCTTAACTAGAAGTACTAATGAACTCGAAGCCTCTGCAAAACAAACTGCTATTTCTGTTGCTGAAACAACAACAACTAGTACCGAAATTGCTAATGCCATGGAATCACAGTCTAATGATACGGAGCAAATCTCAGATAAATTTTACGATTTCGGTCAGAAATTCGAAATCATTACACAACAAGCTCAGTCCATTCAAGAAAGTGCAGCGGATATTGTTGAAGTCTTTCATTCCAGCGAGAAAGTCATTGAAAATCTTATCAACATAAAAGATGTTCATGAAAGAGAAGTTCAAAAAATATATGAAATTACTAATAACCTTGAAGAAAGCTCAGCTCAAATAAGTAAAATTACGGAAACAATCGCTCATATTTCTGGGCAAACAAACTTACTTGCCTTAAATGCTTCAATAGAAGCAGCACGAGCAGGTGAGCATGGTCGCGGCTTTGCTGTCGTCGCTTCTGAGATTCGTAAATTAGCAGAGCAAAGTTCTATTCAATCTAAGGAAATCAGTGAGATTATTCAAAAAAACTTATTATATGTCATTCAAAACAATACAAGTGTCATCGAAATTCGTGAAGTCACACAATTACAAGATCAATATGTTGAACAAACTAGTGAAGCATTCACCACAATATTCCACCATATTTCTCAGATAAAATCTCAAATTATTGGTATGGTTAGCGATGTGGCTACTATGGAAAGTGACAAAGATAATATGCTAGAAGCAACTCAAAGCTTATCCGCTACAGGAGAAGAAGTGTCTGCCTCCGTTGAGGAAGTTTCTGCTACTATGCAAGAACAATCGGCAATGGTGCAGCAACTCTCAGGTATGGTTGATACGATTGATTCTTTAACTAAGGAACTAGCAGATGCTGCCTCTAAATTCAAAACAGAATAATCAAAATTGCTGGCACAATATCTCACTTCTCTTATGAGAAAAAATAAGCGATTCATCTCTTCCTACCCGGTAGGTAAAAGATGAATCGCTTTGTATTTCTAACACTTTACTGCTATAAAGATACCAACTTGTTAGTATCGACCCAAGCTCCACCTTGATCGGCAGACTGCAATTCAGCTTCAATAATTTCCATTGTTCCCGCAGCACTTTCTGGCGAGCAAGTATCAAGAGACGTTTCATTCACAATAGCATTAGTGAAATAAAGTAGTTCTCTGTAATAACCAGCATCAGGAGAAAGTTCGGCAACGTAGCCAGCTTCACTTTTCGGATTGATATGAACTGTTCCGTTTTTGAAAACCATATTTCCTTGTTCAAAATTAACTCGATACGTCATTTCAAACCCATGATCGCCTTCTAGCGTCCAATCCGCTTGAGCGTTAATGACCTTTCCATCGGGATACACATAATTCGTAGAGACAATATCATATCCATTTGTAGAAACGACTGTTCGACCCAATGTAGATACTTTTTCGGGTTTTCCAAACAACCAATGAATCATATCCGTGTCGTGAATATGCATATCTAGTAAGCACCCACCACTCAAATCTCCGTTCATGAACCATCCTTTTGGAGCTTCAGATCCTCGGAAGAAATATCCTCCCGTAACTTGCCCTAAGCGGCCACTTTCCACATTTTCTTTCAATACTTCATATGCAGGCCAAAAACGTAAACATTGTCCAATCATAAGCTTTTTGCCATGTTTGCTTGCTGTCTCTGCCATTATTCTAGCATCTGCAGCGTTTCTTGACGCAGGTTTCTCGCAAAACACATGATAACCACGTTCTAACAGATTACACGTAAGTTCAGCATGTAAAAAGGTAGGTAGAGTAATATCTATCATATCTAGCTGTTCTTTTGCCAACATATCTTCAATATTTTCATACAGTCGATACGGTGATAGATCATAGATTTCCTTCTCAGTAGCCATATTACCTTCTGCTTTTGACGATTTTAATTGCTCGATTTGAATATCACAAATCGCTCTCAATTGAATCGGATGACCTTCATTCATCAAACGCTCATAATTATCAAAATGCATTCTCCCCATAAAACCAAATCCGATTAATCCTATTTTTAACATTTCTATTCCTCCTAAAACTTTTTGTAACTTCATATATAAGCTTCTTCGTAACAAAAAGTTACCTCGGAAGCATAAACCAACTTTTTGTAACTTCATATATAAGCTTCTTCGTAACAAAAAGTTACCTCGAAAGCATGAACTAACTGTTTTTTGCTACCTTCTGCCTAAAATGGCATCCATTGCAGCTGATGTATTATAAATAATTTGATTTGCATGATGAGTATATGGTGGAATCATTTCTGCTGTTACATAATTATTATAGCCAATGTCTTGTAGTGCACTAATAACCGCTGGATAATTTACATCACCAGCAAGCAGATCAACGAAGCCATGTAAACCACCAGCTTGACGACGATAATCTTTAAAGTGTACTTTCTTAATGCGATGACCTAATATTTTAATCCAATGTTCTGGATAACCATTTTGCACAGTATTTCCAACATCAAAGTACGAACCTACATACTCTGAACCAATAGCATCAATAAATGTTTTCATCTCTAGTGGAGACAGTAGAAATTTATTCCATACATTTTCAATACCGATGTTAACACCATTATTTTTCGCATCAATAGCTAGTTTACCAATTGCCTCTAATGCTCGATCATAAGCGCGATCGTACTCGACAACCTCACTACCAGGTATAAAATCAACACCTACTGCTCCAGGAATAACTAATATCGTATCAACACAGAATAAAGCAGCAAGTTCTAGTTGCTTCTTGCATACGTCCATAGCTTTTTCACGTTTTTCAATCGACTCACTCGTCATCGAATAATCCCAATACAAACCTGTCGCTAAACCACATATTTCTAGACCTGCTTCTTCTAATTGTGATTGAATCTCACGAACCTCTTTTTCTGTAGTTTGAAGTCCTAGTTCCCCTGATTCATTAAGTGATAATTCAATTCCCTCGAAACCAGCATCTTTGGCTAATGATATACACTCAGAAATAGATGTCCCATCTTGAAATGACCAAATATTAATACCTTTTTTCATATTATTACGTCCTCTCTTATCAATTACTTATCTATGAGTATAAAGAATAAGACAGATGAAATATTTAGAGGAAAGAGGTATTTTGTGGATTATTCCGAGATGTTTATTTCATTAATTTCATTAGTAATTATTGTGATTTATCGGGAAAGTAATTACTATTCCGCAGTTAATCCAGTCTTGGCTAATAATGATTATCTTGCATTATTCCGTTTAACTAGTAATATTCATTTTTCAACTTTACGTCATTCATAGATCGGTCTTATAATATAGAAATAATAGGTACTAGGAGGTCTAATTGTAATGGAAACACCGTTTAGAGAATGGTCTCCCAGTATTCACTATGCTCAAAAGCAAAACTTGCCCTACGGCAAGCTACCTAGAAGAAGGCTATATGACTTTGAGTTGCTTTACGTTAGTCACGGAGAAGCTGCTACTGAGATGAATGGCCAACGATATATATTGAAAGAGGGGCAATTGATCTTTTTATCTGCAGGAATCTACCATCAGAATGAGATAGTTTCACGAACAAATGCTCAATTTATTGGTATTCATTTTGACTTTTTCGATGAACTCGATATTCAAACAGAAGAGGATATGGTCGTTAATGAAGATAAGGTGCAGTTAGATAAATTCTGTATCGAAGCAGTCGCTTCATCATTCTCCCCCTTATCAGATAACCCTGTTTATACACCGTCTTTAACATGTGTGCAACTGATGGAACAACTTGTATATGAATTTACAAATCGATCACTTGGATATGAGTTAGTATGTAAAGCATTAACGTTGCAAATATTAGCATATCTATTGAGAACACAAATAACACGTCAGTTAGAGGATACGTCCATTCATACTATCGCTATCAAAAAATTGATGGATGCAATCCAGCTTGAGCCATCTGGCACTTGGAATAATAAAGCTTTGGCAGAGATTATGTGCTTGAACGAGGATCATATGGCAAAAATATTTAAGAGAGTAGCTAGAATGACTCCTGGTGAATATGTGAGCACTGTTCGACATCATCATGCTCGGCGTCTATTAAGAGAAACTAACCTCTCTATTGAGGCAGTGGGTGTAGACGTTGGTTACTCTGATCCTCATTACTTCAGCAGAATCTTTCGAAAGCATGAAAGTATTTCACCGAAAGAATACCGTAAGTTATCGCGAATATTGTAATAGTAAAAAATAGTTTATAAGAGTTAGCAATAACCGTATTACGAAAAGTACCCATCAATTGAACACAATTTTCTAAGTGCTCAATTCATGGGTACTTTTCGTATTTATTATTACCACTTTGTTTGTAAAACTATGCTACATTGATAAATACATTGATGCTGCTCCTAGCAAGCCTGCTCTATTTCCAAGCATGGCAGGAACAATTTTCACATGGGTAAAACTACTCATAACTAATTTTTTTGCTTTCCTTTCTATTATCCCAATAATAGCATCTCTCTCCATAATCCCTCCACCTAATACGATTAAGGATGGGTTAAATGTATGAATCAACGATGCTAAGCCAGTTGCTACTTCATCTGTCCATCTGTTAACAATAGGAACTATTGCTTCATTCTCTTGTTCCCATAGCTCATAAATGATCTTACCATTGCTCCAACTTGGGTTTACTTGCTGAGCCAAGGAGACTAACGCACTAGTCGATGCATAGCTTTCATAGTATGGTAAGGAATTTCCTTGATGAACCTCCTCAAGTGGATGAGTGAATATATGTCCAAACTCTGCTGCGCTACCACTTGCACCACGGTAAATTTTCCTATCAATAACGATTGCTCCACCAATGCCCGTTCCGTATGTCAAGCATAAAAAGTGCTCCGCACCTCTTCCTGCACCGTAGTTAGCTTCCCCTAACGCTGCTGCATTAACGTCATTTTCTACACGTACTGGTACTTGAAAAGTATCTTTCAGTATATCGCTTAGACGCATCCCAGTATATTGAGGAATGTTTTCATTAGCATATATAATGTAACCTTCATCTACATTAACTTGTCCTGCTGTACTAATTGCAATAGCATCATATCCCTCATACTCTGATAAATGTGAGATTAGTTTCTCAATAACAGCAGGACCACCAAGTTGACTATCTGTATCATAATCTCGATATGATTCAATAGAACCAGTTACCGTACAACATATCGCTATTTTTGTTTTTGTTCCACCGATATCAGCAGCCAAAATTCTGTTCATGAGCATAACCTCACTTCTAAGATTATCGCCATTCTCTTTTAACAATTAGCATACTTTTCAATGGTTTGGTCGATTAGGTTAACAATGCCCATGATCGTATCAACATCTTCTATCGTTGTCGATGCAAGAGGTTTTCTCACTCCGCCTACAACAACACCTCTTATTGCTAGTACATCCTTAATGACTGCATACATATGTCCATGACAAGAACAAAGCTTAACAATAATTTCATTAATATCACTTTGAAGTGAAGTAGCTGTTGTCATATCACCTTGTTTCACTAACTCTATTGCTTTAAGAAATAGCTCAGGCATTGCTGCATAAGTTCCACCAATCCCACCATTTGCACCCATCATTAAACCTGATACAAACTGTTCGTCTGGTCCGTTAAATACTAATGTGCTTGGACCACCTACACGTTTGAAACGTTCAATGTCCATCGTAGGCATGGAAGAGTTTTTAACACCAATGACTTTCTTGTTTGCTTTTAACTTTGAAAAGACACTAGGAGTTAATGTATAGCCTGTTGTTTGCGGGATATTGTAAGCGATAAATGGTAGCGTACAATGTTCCATAATATCATTCCAATACTGAAGTACAGAATCATCTGGTAACTTAAAGTAAATAGGGGGTATTGCTGAAATTGCATCATAACCTAGACTTTCCGCATGTTTCGCAAGAGCAATACTATCGCGAGTTGATGGTGCACCTACATGTGCAATTAATGCTAATTTATCACGCATAATGTTAGCTACATAAGTTAGAACTGCTTTACGCTCTTCTAAATTTTGATAAATACATTCGCCTGAACTTCCACCTACATATAGTCCTTGAACATTTTTTTCATATAAATAGTTTGCTAGAGCCTCCGTACGAGGAGATGAGATCTCACCTTCATCATCATAACATGCATAAAAAGCTGGAATAACTCCACATAATTGATCAGTTCTCATCATTCGTTCTCCTTCTTATCTATCCATAAAGTATAAGAACAGGCGTTACATTATGTTGTATTATTATGAATCAATCATCGCTACAAAACGTTTCGTAATTTCCATAGGTCTTGTTATTGCACCGCCGACAACAGCAGCGTAAGCACCCAATTGTAGACATCGTTTAAACATCTCAGGTGTAATAACATTTCCTTCAGCAATAACAGGTATATCTACACGACTTAATACTTCTTTAAGAAATTCAAAATCATTTTCATATAATTTGGAACCTGCCGTTTGTGCAGTATAGCCATATAATGTTGTTGAAACACAATCAAATCCTAATGTTACTGCCAATAATGCTTCTTCCACAGTTGAAATATCCGCCATTAATTGGGTAGTCGGACTTACGGTTCTCACGTGAGTAACTAATTGTTCTATCGTTTCCCCATTAGGACGAGAACGTATTGTACAGTCTAAAGCAATCATTTCACAGCCACTTGCTAACAATTCATTAATTTCTTGTTGAGTAGCTGTTATAAAAACATCACTATCATCATAGTCTCGTTTAACGATACCAATAACAGGTAATTTTAACTCTTCTTTGATTGTTTCAATATCTATTTTAGAGTTAGCACGTATGCCTACTGCTCCGCCCAAATATGCCGCATATGCCATTCTGCTCATAATATATGGATTATGTAATGGCTCATTTTCTAAAGCTTGGCACGAAACAATTAATCCGCCCTTGATGGATGATAACAATACAATCAACCCCCTAATATAGGTAATTACAAGTACTTATAATGACGTTTACTTCACTGCTCCGAGTGTTATCCCTTGAGTAAATGATTTCTGGAATAAAATAAAGATCGTCAACATCGGTAATGAAGCTAGTGCTGCACCGGCCATCATCACACCATAATCTGTGCGATACTCGCCTTGCATTGTCGCTATCCCTAAAGGTAGCGTCATCATGTCAGTAGAGCGTGTAATAATCAACTGACTAAAATAGTCATTCCAGCTTGTCATAAATGTAAAGATCGCTAATGCTCCAACAGCCGGCTTCAGTAGAGGCAATGCAATCGTTACAAATGAACGAACATCTGAACAACCGTCGATTTTTGCTGCCTCTAATATTTCAGTAGGAATCGTTTGTGAGAATTGTTTCATTAGAAACACACCGAATGGCCAACCTACTGCTGGTAATATTAGTCCTTTGAATGTATTAATCCATCCTAATTTCGCTAGAAGTGTAAATAAAGGAACTAGAATAACTTGCTTAGGTAATGCCATAGCTGCTATTAGAGCAGTGAATATAATTCTTCTACCAGGAAATTGTTTCTTCGCTAGTACAAAGCCTGCCGTAGTCGATACTAAACAAATAAGTACCATTTCTGTAATAGCAATGAAGAAGCTATTGAACGTCCAACGAGTAACAGGATTTTTGAATAGCGTAATCCAGTTATCCCATACGATATCTAATGGAAACCACTGTGGGGGTATTTGCGTTGCGACAACTTGAATTTTGAAAGCTCCAGTAACAATCCAGTAAAACGGAAAAATAAATATGATCGATAACATGCTTAGAAGGATCATAGAAATAACATTACCTGGAGTCAGATTTTTCAAGAAGGACTTTTTTTTCACTTTATTATTTTTGGAATTGTTGAACTTAGTGTCTATTTTTGCTTCAATGTGAGCTTTCAATGTGATCGCCTCCTAGTATTCCACATCGCTACCTAAGAACTTAAACTGAATGATTGATATGATACCAATGATAATTGCTAGAAAAACGCCCATTGCTGAAGCAAGACCAAAATTACCAAATGAGAATGCTTGTTCATATACGCTATACATAACTGTTGATGTTTTATATATAGGGCCGCCTGAAGTTAATAACTGAATAAGACTGAAACATTGGAAAGTATTAATCGTCGTAATAACGATGACGTATAGATTAGTTGGCATTAGCATGGGCCAAATAATTTTCGTGAAAATTTGTCTTGAACTAGCACGATCTAGCTGTGCTGCTTCAATGTATGAAATAGGAATGTTTCCTAGTGCTGCCACATACAAAATGATAGGTTGACCCACAGAAGTCGTAATCAAGATTGCAGTTATGGCCATTAGAGCGGTATTGGGGTCACCTAACCAAAAAATAGGTTTCATACCAACAAGTCCAGTTAAATAATTCAAAATACCAAAGTTAGGATGATATATCCAGTTCCACACAACGGTTACAGATACAACCGAAGTAACTGCAGGTAAATAGAAAATTCCTCTAAATAAAGATCGAAGTAATTCATGTTTTTTGTAAATTGTCATTGCCGCAAAGACTGAGAATCCAATAACGATTGGTACTGCTACTAGAACTAAAACTACTGTATTAATGACAGATTGATGAAAATTTTTATCTTTAAATAAGGTGACATAGTTGTCAAAACCGATAAACTTGAAATTTGTTAAGTTGTAATCAAAAAAACTAATGTAAACACCATGCACCATTGGATAAGCAACAAACATAATAAAAAATGATAGAGCTGGTAATAAAAACAAATAACTTGTTAACCATTCACGTTTAAACTTTCGAGGGGATTTCGATTTGAGCGCTGCAGTCGACATATCATTCTCTCCAATCTGCTCTTTGAATCGGAAGGAGTAGCATAGTGCTACTCCCTTCCTAATCTTCTATTTAATTACTAGTACGAGCGGCTTTTCCTTTTGCAATAGCTTCGTTACCAAGTGTTTCAAACTCGGCAAGAGCATCAGCTGCCGAAGAAGTATTCAATAATACTTTTTGAAGTGCTGGGAACCAATACGTACGAATTTCGGCATAGCCATCAGCAATAGTTGGAGGCGTTGTAATGAATTTACGAGCTAGTTCAGAATATGCGTATTCGGAACCTTCATAAATACCAGTAATAGAGTTACGTGCAGATAGTCCACCTGTTTGTTTAAGTGCTGTAATACTCCACTCTGGATCATTAACGATAAAATCAATAAATTTCTTAGAAGCTTCTACTTTTGCAGCATCATCATTATTGAAAATGGATAGACCGCCTAAGAATGGCTCAAGTTTTGGAGCAGAACCATCAACCGTTGGGTATGGTAATAAAATATCTTCGAAATCAGAAGCTTTGTTTGGTGCAAATTGAGTTTTCAACACTGCGGAGTAGTTAATCGCAAATGCCATTTTACCTTGTAGGAATAAGTCATTATGATCAGAAGCAGCCATAGATGCAGCACCTGGTGCTAGCAATCCTTCTTTAGAAGCATTCATAATCCACTCAAGTGCAGCAACGCCACCTTCATTATTCAGTGCGATGCCATCATTAGTATCGTTAAGGAATGTAGAACCTGCTAAGTTAGTAAGGAATCCACGTGTACCTTGATCCCCAGCTTGAGATTTCGCATAAAACCCTACAGGAATAACATCTGGAGCTTTTTCTTTAACTGCTTTTAGAGCAGCTTCGAACTCAGCCACAGTCCAAGTACGATCCTCAGAATCAAGTGGTAATAAGTCTAATGCACCGATTTCTTCAAATAAAGTTTTGTTCACCGCCATTGTAAATGGACCAGTATTGAACGGGTACATATACATCGTTCCATCTACGGATGATTGTTCTACAATTGCAGGAGTGATATCTGCTTTTATCTCATCTGTGAACATATCATCGATAGGAGCTAGCAAATCTTTTTTGGCCCAATCAATAATTCGACCGGGAGCATCATAGATAACATCTGGAGCCGTTTTTGTTGCTATTGCAACGTTTAATTTTTCAGGACCACCATCAAACGTTAACATTTCAAGATTTACAGTAATTTCAGGATGTTTTTCATTGAAAGCAGCAATAATTTGTTTCTCGAATTTTCCTACTTCACCATCTAGTGCTGTAAAGTTAGGGAAGTTCCACCATGTAATTTCTACTGGTTCTGCAGCATCTGCAGTAACTTCTACTGTTGGTGTAGGTGTAGCTGATGCGTCTGTATTGCCCGCATTACTATTTCCACCATTGTTATTTCCTGAACACGCGGAAACCAATGACACAAGTAAAACCACTACCATTAACAATAAAGATTTTCGCTTCAACATTTTCATTACTGTTCCCCCTGATTTCGTATTGAATTGATGCTTTTTTACAGTTGCTCAATTCGTAATTTAATCGTATTATTTTTTTGTAAAAGAGAAAATCCCCCTATTTTTACTTTTAGGGTGTTATTGTTACATCTATGTAATAAAATATAACATTATTATATTATATTAAGTTACTACTATTAATTTTCGTATATACTGTAATAGAAATAGTGTATGTACATGATCATCGCTCTTACAACACGATATTGAAGGGAGAAATGACCATATGTTCAAACTGATGCTAGTGGAAGATGAACCCATTATTCGAGAAGGACTTAAATATTATTTCGATTGGGAGAACCTATACTTCACTACTATTATTGAAGCCGAGAATGGTCAGGAAGGTATAGAATTAGCATTAAAGGAACGTCCTGATCTTATCATTACAGATATTAGAATGCCTGTTTTGAATGGACTTGATATGATTGAACAACTTAGATCGCAGCTACCCAATAGTTTATTTGTCATTCTAACTGGATATAGTGATTTCGAATATGCAAAGCGTGCAATACAGCTTGGTGGAATTACTGAATATTTATTAAAGCCGTTACAATATGACATTAGTTTAGCAACGATCGAAAAATGTTCATCTCAGTTACTTGAACAGCAGCAACTACATTTACATAAATTAAGCATCGAAAAAGATCTCATCCTTCATGAACAATTTAAGGCAAGTGATTTTATCCGCTCGATATTAACTGAAGAAAACGATTGGACAACATCTCAATACATCGAATCTTTGAATATTGAACAATATAGTTTCTCACCTTTCATCTTTTCGTATATTCCATCTACTAATGGGCATCGAGTTACCAATAAATCTTGGCATGCTACGATTAATCAATTAATGCATGAATCTACCTGCCAATTAGTTGAGAATGCTAGTGAACTGAAACTTGCTACTTATTATTGGAAAAATAAAATGTATGGTCTAATCCTATGCCCTACTAACATTAAAATGAATGTAGAAGCTTGGCGAAACTATATCAATGATAAATTGCAAAAGATATATAAAGATACTGGCATATTTCTCTTCTTATCACAGAGCGAAATCACGCCTCATTTATCCGAATTACAACAACTATTTAAACTACTAGAGATTAACCTCTATCAACGCTATTTTAGAGCAGAAAATTATTATGCATTGATAACAACGCCTTCCACAGTTAAGAAAAAGCCTATTCAATTAGAGGATAATGAAAAGCAACTGATCCTCCAATGTCTACAACAAGATGCTAGTAAATCCATTGAAACGCTGAAATTACAATTTACAAAACAATTGGCACATGCTACACCTGAATCTTTACTCGCATTTATGCAGGAGCTAATTAGTATCACCGTTCGTTTTGCACATAAAAACAATATTCAAATCGAAGGAATATATAATGATCGCCTCTTCAATCTATCTTTTCTTGACGATTTTATATCACTAGAACATCTTATCAATCGAATAGGAGAATGGATTGTACAGCTCAATCGAGATTACTCAAATACTCATCGTGAATCAGATTTGTTGCGTGATGATCAACTATTCCCAAAAATCGAACAATTCATCATTGATAACATTGATCAAGATATTACGTTGCAAATGGTCGCTGTTCGTTTTTTTTATAATCCATCTTATCTAAGCAGATTGTTCAAACAAAAGTTGAACAAAAATTACTCACTCTTCCAAGCAGAAGTAAGGATAAAATATGCACAAAATTGCCTATCTGATCCGGAGCTTTCCGTTGCAGAAATAGGTAACATGAGTGGTTATCGTAGCTATAAACATTTTGTAAAGACATTTAAACTGGTTACAAATATGACACCTACCGTATATCGCAAACAACTGGGGTTAATGTAATATGCTAAAAAAATGGAGGTACTTCCAGCTATCTAAAGTAGGACATCTCAATGGGCAAATATTTTTCATAATTATTGGTACAATAACTGTTCCTTTACTTATTATTTCAGTTGTTCTGTACATAACTGCCGTTAATGTGGTGAAAACCGAGCATGAGAGTAGTTCCCATCTCATCCTTACCAATTTGTCATCAAATATTGATCAATACTTACAGAATATCGAAAAAGGAACGATTACATCGCTGATGGATAGTAATCTTCAGCTAGCACTAGAGCAATGGCCTAATACACAACTTGAGAACTCAGAAGATTTGCGGCTTAAATATGAAAATGTCATTGAAAAGTTTGTTGGTTCAATCGAGATGTCTATAAAAAATGTTGACAGCGTTCAAATTTATACGGGAAACCGAGTATTCTATTCAGCTAATTTCAATCGTGCTGATTATAATATTGGAAACTTTACGGAAGAAGAGTGGTATAGGCGGACGCTCGACGCGAGGGGGCAAATCGTTTTATTTGGAACACATAAACCATTTCATCGTGTGGATGCTTTAGATTCGGTCATCTCCATTTCAAGAGTTATTAACAAGAGTGGTACGAAAAAAGCGTTAAGTGTCATTCTTGTAGATATTCGCTTAGATTCATTACGTGAAATATTAATTAAATCAGAAATAACAAATCGAAAGTTTTTAATTCTTGATGAAAACAACCAATTAATTTATGGTACTGATCCCACTATGGTAGATAATAATTTACTTACGATTACAGAAAAGCTAGAGCAAGTAGATTATACTAATTCGGAAGCTGGTTATTTCTATGCAAGTATTCAAAATGTTAAGTCCTATGTCAATTATGTAGATTCCTCATATTCAGGATGGAAGGTCGTACAATATATCTCTGAATATGAAATGATTAAGTATGCAAAAAATATTCAAATTATTATTTTTGCTCTTGCCTTATTATCTCTAGCTACCGCGTTGCTTTTCTTATTCATACTATACAAACGAGTGACGCAACCTATTATTCGATTAAGTAGACAAGTGAAACTAGTTGGTACAGGTAATTTTAATCTCAAACTTGATAGTAATCGAAATGATGAGTTTGGTGTGCTGTACAGTGGAATTAGTAAGATGGTTGCTGACTTAAACTTATATATTGAACGTCTTTCTGATGCAAAGGTACAGCAAAAAATGACGCAATATGGTGCATTAAAAAGTCAAATAAACCCTCACTTTTTGGCCAATACTTTAGAAACGATACAAATGAAGGTTATTATTAATGGTGACCGAGAAACAGCTGAAATGATCGGAATCGTGGGGCATTTATTTAGGAGCTTTATTCCCACTGGTAAAGAAACATTAACGTTGCATGAAGAATTACAACAAATAAGATTGTATATTAAAGTACAACAATTACGATTCGGAGATAAAATCGAGTATGAAGAAAATTTAGTAACGGGCAGCGAGCAAGCAGTTATTCTGCATTTTATATTACAACCTCTTGTTGAAAATGCTATCGTTCACGGTCTAGAAAGAAAAGTCGGGAAAGGGAAAGTAGAAATAAGTTCTGCTATTACATCCAAACATCTTCTTATTCATATTAAAGATAACGGTGTTGGCATGACTGCAAAGCAAATAACAGAGCTTCAATCCAAACTTGAGACCCCTGTTGATATGGTAGCTGAAGAACATATTGGAGTGAAGAATGTTCATGACCGTATCCGTTATTATTATGGTGATCCTTATGGTATTACGATTGAGAGTCAAGAAGATGAAGGCACTACGATTACATTATATTTCCCATTGAAAAATGAATAAATCTTACTTCACGACCATTTCAAATATGTTGAAATGGTCGTTTACATCATAATTTTTTCAACTAGTAAAAGAATGCAACAAGAGCAAAGATTTGCACATTGTTTACACCCCCGTAATTTCCCATAATTAAAGCGTATACAATTATTATTCAACATAGCTTATACTGCTGAGGGGGAAATTTCCATGTATAATGTGCTGCTTGTTGATCCTAACGATTTTACACGCTATCAAACAACTAAACTAATCGAGAATTTAGACATTAATTTTAAAGTTACTGGTCATAGCAATCAATTTCATAATGTTACCCAATTCATAGAAAATTTTCGTTTCTCACTCATTGTTATAAATATTAAAGGTTACAACACAACTGGCATTTTACTTTGCAAAAAAATACGTAATAAAAGTCGTATTCCAATTATTCTTATAGGCGGAAAAGATGATTTCCACCTTGCTAGAAAAGCATTAACGTATCAAATCAACGATTATTTAACTGACCCGATGAGAGAGGGTGCGTTGAAAACAAGTTTATTGACAATTAAGAAAGCGCTTACTGTTGATATTTCATACGAACCGAATGATGCTTCAACCTCATCTGTTGCAATAAAGAAAAACGAACCGTCTACCTCTATTATTGAAACCGTAAAAAGGTATGTTCAGAATGATATGCATCAGAACATTACATTAAAAAAGATATCGAGCTTACTGCATTTTAATTGTGCCTATTTAGGACAAAAATTTAGAATGCATGAAAATATGTCTTTCAATGAATATTTGCTACAACAAAGGATGGAAAAAGCTAAAGTATTACTCAAAAAAACAGATATGAAAATATATGAAATTGCTAATGAGGTAGGTTATACCGAAATTGACTGGTTTTATAAAAAGTTCAAACAATACACTGGCTTAAGCTCCAATGAATATCGAAAGAAATATGAATATTCTCAAGCAAATTAAATACAACAACTAAAAGGGAAGCAGAATATTGTCATTCTGCTTCCCTTTTGTTAGCTATCTATACCACAAAAATTTGTAGTGTTTTTTTGACGCTATTTCATAAGTTGATATGTTCCATTGATTAACTTCATAAAGTGTAAATAATCTACGTCAACATAACCGCCAGTCTTTTGACTTGCGTAATTGAATATACCGATTCGGTAACCCATAAAATGATCTAATGTGTATTTCATTTCTAACGGACGTCCAATTTCGAGCCATTGTCCTTCTTCTGAAGCGTAATAAAATTTTGCGATATCTATACTATTTGCAAAATTAAATTCAATTTTGAAATAGATAATGCTGTGGTTATAGGGTACGGATTCAACTACTGCTTCCATACCATGACCATCGTTCATGCTCATCACAACCACTCTGTCATCATTGCTGTCTACTTTAATACCAACAGTACCAAATAGATTTTGCAAGGCAATCAATCCAGCATGATCACCATGCTTCATATTCGAAATATCCATCACAGACGTTGCTATACATGCTGGGCCTTCCGTACGTTGTGTCAGCGTATTGCGAGCTTTAAGTACACTATCGACAAGATTGCCAGTCGTTAAGCGTAGATGACTGTATCGATCGGTCACTGACCATAAATTATTGTTCGGATTGTGATTCCATTGCCAATTCAGTGCCAATTTATTCTCTTCATAATCAAAATCATCACTAATTACAATTGGTTTACTTGGTGTATAAGGAAAATATGTTGCAAACTTTTCCGAAGCTTTTCCATCTATACCGACGATCGGCCAGCCATCAATCCATTCGATAGGCTGCACGACCGGTATTCTTCCAACCGCATCATGATCTTGAAATAATAGCGTATACCACTTATGATCTTCTGTTTCAATAATTCCACCTTGAGCAATTCCTTTATTATGATAACCCATATCATCATCCAAAATAATTTTCCGTTCATATGGACCAAGAAGCTCGGAGGAACGATAGCATACTTGTCTGCGACGTTTATTGCCTACTGTCGGCCATTCAATAAAAAATAGATAGTACATTCCGTCTATTCGATAAGCATGACATCCTTCACATCGTAAACCAATACCTTCACTTTCAGTTTCTAATAGCAACTGAACAATCCCGCCTTCTTTCACCGCGGTTGCATCTGCTGTTAATTCGGCAATATAAATACCGCCGTTTCCGTATATAACAAATACTCTATCCTCGTCAAATAGTAAGCTTGGGTCATGCAATAAGCCATTGATTACTGAACGTTGCCAATTTCCATTCTCAATATCATCGGTCGTATACATATAAAACTGATGCATGTCATTGCTTGAAAAACATACATAAAATAGACCATTGTGCTCTCGCAAACTAGCTGCCCAAGAACCTTGACCGTAGATATTTTTACCATCTACCATATTATGAGCGTCATTATTCTCGAAGCTATCATAGACGTAATTAACGATCTCCCAATTCAACAAATCTTGTGACTTCATAATAGGACAACCGGGCATAACATGCATACTTGTACTAACCATATAATAATGATGACCGACTCGAATAATATCTGGATCCGGTATGTCTGCCCAGATAATTGGATTAATAATTAAAGCATTATCCATCGTACTATCTCTCCCTTATGAGATTGATGATTAAGATTTAGAACTATTAATAACATTCCAAAATGATGGCTTCGGCTTATGCTCCGTATCAAATAGAAATGGCCAATTTTTACGATTCCTTACTGGAAAATGATCTAGCCAAGTATAATCATCCGCTGCACCCCAAAACGTTATTGACGAAATATGTTCACTGTATTCCTTAAATAGCTTAAATACTTGCCCATATCTCTCCGCTTGTTTCTCCAACATTTCTTTAGTTGGAACGATACAATCGGTTCTGCGATCATCGAATTGAAACATTGATAAATCCATCTCAGTTATATGAAGAGTTACACCTAAGCTAGCATATTGTTCAATTGTCTGACGAATATCATCAAGTGAAGGATAATCAAGATTCCAGTGTGACTGCATGCCAATACCGTGAATAGGTACATCTTTTTCCTTTAATGACTTCACTAAACGATAGATTTTATCTCTTTTAACAGCATCACATTCGTTATAATCATTATAGAATAGTAGAGCAGTCGGATCAGCAGCATGAGCATATTCGAATGCTTTAGCGATAAAATCTTCTCCAACGATATCAAGCCACTTCGAGGAACGTAATAAGTCGCTACCACTGTCAGATACTGCTTCATTAACAACGTCCCATGCATAAAAATCACCTTTATAGCGAGTAACTACAGTGTCAATATGAACTTTCATTCGTTCTAATAATGTTGCACGATCAACAAGTCCACCTGAACGTTGTTCGAACATCCAATCGGGGGTTTGATTATGCCATACCAGTGTATGACCTCTTACTCCCATATTATTCTTTTTAGAGAAATCTAGCATTTGGTCTGCAACTTCAAATTGAAACTGTCCCTCAATAGGCTGTAAACTTTCAAATTTCATTTCATTTTCGGCTGTGATACTATTGAAATGTTGTTTCAACAGTTCCTCTTGATGATTAAGCGTAAATTTATTAACTGCTGCCCCAATTAAAAAATGCTCTTCGAACTCTTCGTATAGCTTTGGTAATCCTTCATTCTGTATTGTTTTCATTTGTGTGTTCCCTCCTAAAATTTCTATAAGTGCATGTTCTGTTTAGCTATAAAAAGTGCTTATTCTATTTATCTATAGAAGATTCAGTTCCTTCATAATCAAACCAATCATAATGAGCAGGAGAGATAGAGTTAGCACCATTACCAGTTGCGTACATAGCTATAAATACTCCTGTGAAACCACCCGCTACCTCTGTAGCGAGCAGTGCACATTCTCCTTGACCAAACGCTGTTGTATTCCGAGCGCCAATAGTAGCTTCAAAGTAATAGTGCCATTTATCCGCTCTAACTGTTAATATAACGGAATCAGCTGACAATGGCATTTCATTCTCAACCTTCCATAAGCTACCAAGTCTTCTACGGAAAATAAGCTTTCGCTCACCTGAAATTCGTTTTACTGCAAGTTCATAATGAAATCTTTCATTCATATATACAGTAATTCCTGCCTCTTCTCCGTCTTGCTGTGGATCAAAAGTAAGCTGCGTGGATGCTTCACATGCAAAGTGCTGTTGCCTTCTTCCAACAAATGCAGGCGTACCACAATCATCCAATGTTTCTGCAGACCCATAAAGTGTTAGACAGCTTTCTTTACTCTTTAATGAATAGGTATCCGTATTTGGTGAACGTAATAAATTCCAATGTGATGCTAGTTTTCCAGTATTAAAATCATCTCGAATTGGCAAATGTACTTTTGGCTGGAGAGTTAATTCTTGTGCTGACATTACTTCACTTACCGTACCATTATCACCTATTATCGGCCAGCCATCTGCGGTCCATGAGACAGGTGCGAGAAATGTTTCTCTTCCTAGATGGTGGCGTTTCGGATATCCAACTGGACGAATAGCTAGAAAAATTGCCCACCAGCTTCCCTCACTTGTTTGCACTAAATCTGCATGACCAGTAGCATGTATTGATTTTAATTGACTGCGATGCGTCAAAATAGGATTATGCGGACACGCTTCAAATGGGCCCGTTACTTTTTCACTTCTAGATATCGTAACCATATGCCCATATTCGGTACCGCCTTCCGCAATAAGAAGGTAGTACCAATCTCCAATATGATACAGGTGAGGAGCCTCAGGGTATTGTCCTCCTGTCCCTTGCCAAACAAAAGTATAATCTGTTAATCTTTTACCACTTTCTATATTAATGCGACTTTGATAAATTCCTGTACCCGTCTCTGAATTTCCCCATGCCGTTGAAAAATATACTGAACCATCCTCATCGAAAAACAAATCCGGATCGATCCCTGGTTGATCTACATAAACAGGATTTGACCATTCTCCTCGTGGATCTTTCGTATAAACATAAAAGTTTCCACCAGCGGATACATTCGTCGTTACCATATAATAAATTCCATTATGATAACGTATCGTAGGTGCATAAATACCACCTGAACTTCTTGCTTGTTGCAAATCTAGTTGCTCTGGACGTGTTAGACAGTGTCCAATTTGCTCCCAATGAACAAGATCTTTACTATGAAAAAGGGGGACTCCTGGAAAATATTCAAAAGAGCTTGTAACTAGAAAATAATCATCGTCACTTCTACAAATACTTGGATCAGGATGAAAACCACTGATTACAGGGTTACGATAATTCATATTACATTACACTCCTTTACCTATAATAATGAACTATATCGTTTGATCATATGAACAACAACCTGTTGAAAAGCGGTACATATACCTGCCTAGTTATAGGTACGAATCGTAACACTCTCCAAATCTCTTTAAGCTGCCTGCGACTATGAGAAAAAGCAGCAGTCAACTTCTGACATGCTGCTTTTTGGAATCATTGAGTATATAGTTTTTATCTTGTAGCAGGATCAACTACCGCCCAAAAAGCTGGTTTTGCATGTAGCTGCTTATCGAATAAGAATGGTGCTTCCGTACGAGTAATAGGGAATGTACTTAGCCATGTATGATCATCTGCAATACCCCAAAAAACAACTCCACCAATAATATTCTTATGTTCTTTAAACGCTTCAAATAATTCAGCATAGCGGTCAGCCTGCTTTTCAACAATATGATCAGGAATTACTTCACCAACATCACTACGATCATTCCATACATATAAGCTCATATCTAACTCAGTTACTAGATTATCAAGACCTAGCCCTGCAAATTTCTCCATAGACTCAATAATTGAGCCGACCGGAGGCCAATCGATATTAATATGAGTTTGATGACCAACGCCATCGATCGGTACATCTTTATCAAGCATTTCTTTGACTAGTTCGTATAAAAGATCTCGTTTGACTACATCATCTGTACCATAGTCGTTAATGTATAGCTTAATATCAGAACCTCCCGCTTCGCGTGCTACATGAAATGCGGTTTCAATGTAATCAGTCCCTGTTATTTTATACCATTCACTTGCGCGCATTCCATCAGGATCACTTGGCTCAATAACCTCATTGACAACATCCCATGATTTTATATCATCTTTGTAACGACTAACAATCGTTCGAACGTGAGTAGCTAGACGTTCGAGTAAGAGCTGTTTGTTTGCCGCTCGCTTATCTAGATCTGTCTCGTCAACCATTGGTTTACCTTCCAAATCTTTAAAGAACCAATCTCCTACTTGAGTATGCCATACTAAAGTGTGGAAACGAACCTCCATACTATTCGCTTTTGCAAACTCAATAATTTGATCTGCTTGCGTCCAATTAAAGTTCCCTTCTGTAGGCTGAAGTGAAACAGGTTTCATCGAATTTTCGGCCACAAGCCAATTGACATGTTTTTTAAGTAAATCTGCCTTTAGCCCATTTGTTTGGAAAGGTTCCAACGCTGCTCCAATAGGAAAGTATTCCGAATAGACTTCGTACAATGATGGAATATTTTCTTCTACTGAAGGCTCCACTACTTCCTTAACGATGACTTCAGCAGTCGGGCTAGGCTCAGGCTCATTCGTCGGCTCAATGACTGCATTATCAAGTTCATCTTCAACATGTCCAGCCTCAAGTTGTCCGATTTTTTCAGTAATCGCATTATTATTGTCTGCTTGATCATTCCTGGACAAATTAATAATAAGAAGTGTCAACGCTAATATGATAACAATTCCAACAATACCTAAAATTTTTGTATTGATTTTAGATTTCACTACTTCAACCACCTTTGTATGAGATTAGAAACACCATGCGCGAACTAGTCAAGTTACTACGTTCCACACATGGTGTTCTCCCTATCTACTATTTATCCAACAATTCCTGTACGTTCAATACTTTCCACGAAATAGCGCTGAACAAATAAGTAAATAATTATTAATGGTAAAATAGCTAGTAATATTCCTGTATCCTGAATCATGCTCAAATAAAACGGATCTACAGTCGCCCCAACTCCACCTTGAAGTGTAGCTGAAACATTATAAGGTAATGAGGAAAGTTGCGTAGACATGACCTTTCCGCTTGTTAAATAGGTCGTTGTAAAGAAGCTATCATTCCATTGCCATACGAATGAGAAGAGCGCAACCGTAACAACAGAAGGTATTGCATTTGGTAGCATAATGCGAGTGAATGTTGAAGGGACACCTGCACCATCCATATATGCGGCTTCTTCAACCTCTTTTGGTATTCCCCTAAAAAATTGCCTAAAGATGAATATATATAGTCCCGCTTTAAGAGAGTTTGCCGTAATAGAAGTTAAAATAAATGGCCAATACGTATTTAATAGATTAATAGATTTTCCTCCGGTAATTAAAGGAATGAGCCCCAATAACGTAAAGTCGTTCATATTGAGATATAGTGGAATTAAAATCGTCGAAGGTGGTACTAGAATTGTAAGTATGACACCTCCAAATAGTAAATTGCTTCCTCTAAATTTAAGCCGGGCAAAAGCATAACCTGCTAGGGCACAGGACGCCGCAGCTAGAATGGTCGTTAATCCTGAAAGCGCAAATGTGTTAATCAATGTTTTCCAATAATTCATAATAGACATCGCCAGTCTAAAATTGTCCAGCGTATATGTCTCTGGAATCCATACCACAACGGGTGAATAGAGATCGGATTTATCTTTGAGCGCTGTAGAAATTTTCTGAATGATGGGGAACAAGATAACGAATGATAGACCTACAATAAGCGTCAATCTCACGATTGACCAGATCCAACGCTTCCAATGTTCTAGTGACAATAATTTACCTACAATCTTCAACTCATTCATCCTCCTCCTAGTCATAATAAAATACCCTTTTGGATACTATATATGAACTGGTCGCTAAAATAATTGCAATCGCAAGGAAATATATCCATGCCATCGCCGAGCTGAGCCCAAAGTTGAATGAGGTAAAGCCCGTTTGTCGGATCAAATCTGTCAGTGCATTTACGGAGAAAGAGTCAATAATTGTATAGATCATATTCACAAAAATTAGTGGACTCACCATAGGAAAAGTGATTTTCCAAAAGGATTCATATCCAGTAGCGCCCTCCATTGTAGATGCCTCATACAGCTGAGGAGGAATCGTCTGGATCGCTGCAAGGAATATTAGTATTTGTACCCCAGATTGGCTAACAATCTGATAAATACGATCAACTGCACCGGTTAAATATTCAACGATAACTTCACTTACTCCTGCTCTAAGCATAATCCTTTCTAGTTCAAAAACACCCATCGCACTAGCAAAACCAGATCCGATGTTCTCATCATTAACAGCTTGAATCAAACTTGAACTTTCTAGAGAGAGGATGATTCCTGAAGCCAAAATTACAGGTAAGAAAAAAATTGATCGTGCAAAAGCTCTTCCTAAAAACTTCTGATTCAGTAGCACTGCTACAAAAAGACTGAATATGACAATTAAAGGGACGTTAACGAGCATATTCACAATAGCTTCGACTAATGAACGGTTAAAACTCGTATTTACAGTCAATGCATTAATAAAGTTATCAAAACCTATAAAATTTATGTTTAACCCTTCTGAACTGGATACAACCGAACTAAAGCTGTACCGCAAGGAATCTACCAATGGAACTAGAAAGAAAAAAATGAAGCCGATGATCCATGGAAAAGCAAATATTATCCCCCATAAAGCCTTTTGTTGTAGATAAGTCCTTTGTTTCATGCCGAGCTTCTTCAAGATTGTTCACCACCTGTAATATAGCTCTCGGCATCAATAGTTCTGCCGTCGATTGTCACTTGTGAATCATTATAATTCACAATGACGTACATGCTCTCGTAAACGGTTTTGTAGACGCCCTCGCTCAACTTTTCATGAGCGATGATTCGCTCATTCTGAACATTCTGTAGAACCTCGTTCACGTTACTATAAATTTCCGATGCCTGGTCCAACCATAACTCGTAATTGACTGCATACAGATTGTTATAATCGGTATCCTTCACCGTATGATTCGGTTCATAAATCCACTCAAAGTAGACACCTGATCCATATTCCAAACATTTCAATATATATTGCTCCACACTCGTAAATGTAGAAAGATTATACGGTGCTCCCGTATAATTAATGGATCCCCGAACTACCATTTGATAAAAAGGAATTTCCTCATCTGTAATCTTAAATTTGCTACTTGACATTGGAGCATTCGTTATGTCGCTCACAAAAGGAAGAGCATAAGAATTTCCACCATTAGCCATCATACTTAAATTCGCCTCACCGATCTGATTCAACGCATTAATAGATATTCCCTCAGATTCTGTCCGATCAATTTGCTTATTTTTACGATAATCACTGTTCAATTGATCAGCCAAGTCCCGTAATGATATGCTTTGAATTGGAAGCTTTTGTAGATCGTTTAACATGCCATCGACATATTTATTGACAAGTCGAGGCGAAATTACATAAGAAGGAGTAGTTGACCTATCACGGCCATCTAGTCCCATATCATAGGTATATGTTCTAGAAGGAACCCCTCTTATCGATCTTGCTGCATCCTTTGATGTACTAAATCTATCATCTGTGTATGCTGTCAGTAAGGCAACGTCAGGATATAAAGATATCTCTTGTTCTTGGGCGAACGCTGCGAAATCAATGAAATCTTTTTTACCGCCTACTACTTTATCGATAGAAATTTTATTCGGAATACTGTGATTCATTCCATCATTGAACCAACCAGAGTACTGAAGTTTGATATGGTTAATATCACGCTGTTTCATCTGGGTAATAATACCTTTTGTTTGTTCAAATGTCGTAAGCGGTTCTAGTGATTCATAAGGTATCCCAGCAAATTGCTTTTCTTTATTTATGCTTCCGATCACTTGCAAGTAGAAAGGTAAATCCTCTGACTTGTTAACTGTTGCAAGCTGAGGAAGTCCGTTCGTTTCCAACAAATACTTTTGGTAGTAATGTGCCATCCCCTCATAGGACGCCTCTTCTCCGCCTAAAAAAGTATAACGAATTGAAAAGTCAGACTTCATCTTATTTTCTTGAAACCTTGGTAGTGAACGCTGTTTTCCATCCGCATTCAAGGTGACTTCACCATTATTAAGCACAGTGAAGATGGGATATACATAGTTGTAGCTATTTAATTTCCCGCTAATATCAGCTTGAATAGATGCAGCCGCGGCGCCATCTTCAATAATACCTAAAAATGCACTGCCTTCACGAATAATGCCGAACACTGGCAGTCTAACCGATTCTTCATTCACAGCCGACACGTAAGATTCCTGCGTCATATCGGTTCCATAAACTTGCTGTTGGTATGCTGAATACTGAGTTTTTCCATTGTTAAAGTGAATGAGTGCTCCAGAACCATCCGGGACAAATAAAGAGCCTTTTTCTTCTACTCCTCCTGCTCCAAAATAGTTCATTATGGAAAGCTGGCTAATAGGATAGTCTTCAGGGTATTCAATGCTTGAGCTTGGAACTTTTGCAACAAGACTATTAGCGTCCAACGTATATTCTATCGCAGCCTGAAAGACTCTTGGTTCAGAAATTGACTGGTCCAACTGATGTTCTTCAATATCTTTCAATAGATCTTCTTCTGTGTAACCCGCATCCTCAAGGGCTTGGAGCGCACGCTTAAGTCGAATTCCTTGAAGTATTTTATCGTTGCTTCTTACGTATACCGATTTTTCTTCATCTTCGGTATATGCAGTTTGTAAAGCAGCTCTCCCCTTTTCGTCTAATTTACTTGCTAATTGTTCGAAGCGACTTTTGCTCATGAGCATTGGCAAATTATCCAATGTTTTTTCATACTTACCGAATCGATAAGACACTCTGACACCATTGGAGATTGGTTCATACTTAATCTGTTTATAGTCTGCACTATCTGTTTTAGAGTTAATTGAATTGATCTGTCCAGACATATTGTAGTAGTCGAGTTTCATTTGTGAGGATAATAATTGCTTATTAACCCCCATAGCAATGGTATCTGAATCACTTTCAGGTGGGTTACTATACCAAATCTCATTACTATTTTTATCGATAACGGCAATTTCACCGGTCTGCTCCATCACCAACAATTGTAAGGTGTTATTCTCGGCAATCCCCTTCATTCCCTCAAGTCTCGAATCCGTAAAGGAGGCCTTTAACGATTCTCCCTGTATGAATTCCTCTGTAAGCGCAGCACTATCCAATGGAAGCTCATCCTTTGAATTTGAACAACCTGCAATGATGATTGCGCTTATAACAAGTACTATCATTAAAACATTTCTAGTCTGTATCATTTGTGCCCTCCTTTCTCAGTTTCTCAATGCCAGTTCTTGATAAATGACGGAAATGAAAGAGACGATCTGTTGGATTAAACTGAAAAATAATAAACTAAGAAATGCCATAAACCCCATCGCAACAATAGTGAGTAGAATGGTTAGAATTGATTTAGATGGTGAAAATTGATGTACCGTCATATTTCCAATGAACAGCATAAACACAAACCAGATTAATGCTAGACTGCTCGAAAAATAATAAAATACTGATTCTTCCATCGAAATAACATTGCTTAGCCAAATCCAAGGAAAATTAATAAGTACCAATGGAGTAAGTGCAAAACATGTTGAAGTAAATATTTCAACAAATTTCCCTTCCCCGTCCAACAATGTTGTAAGTGACCAGTTTGCTATGCAAAAGAACAAGACTGGTACTAACACGTATATAATTTCCATAAAGCTATTCATTGATTTTGGATTTACAATATTCACTACAAATCCACTATACTGGCTGGACAAAATGTTTGTTAAAGCAAGCATAAATAGAATGACTATCGCAAAGATCAAGCTCTGCTTCTGATTGCGTTCGTATTTCAATTCCCAAAAGCCATCAAAGGGATGTAATATGAGATAAAAAGGATATTTCACAAGATCTCTATTCAATGAAAATCCCCCTCTTTCTCCGTACTATCTTCCGGTATCTTGTTGCAATTGTAAGTCCAACCACCAATACGAATATGCCTGTCATAATGATCGAGAAGTATTCCCGAAGCACTTCTTTACGATAGAGTAAGTAAGCTTTGGAATAATTTTTCTGATCCATACTCTTCTTAAAGTAAAACATTGCTTCTTTGTAATCACCTTGACGAAGAAGTGCCTTACCGATTCCACCATAGGCAAACTCTAAATTGGAGTTCATATTTATCGTTTGTTGATAATAAGCGAATGCCTTTCCTTCATCTCCTCGATAATAACTTCTAACTGCCTCATTTAACATTCGACCATATTCCGTCGTTTGGAACACCGTGATCTCACCAAGCGCCTTATCTAGTACTAGGAAATCATCTCCTATTCTAGTAATCGCTGTTGGTGTCTTAAACTCTCCTAATTTGTTTCCTAGACCACCGAATATATACAACAGATGTCCATCCCCATTGTATGTAAAAACCCTTCCTCTTTTTGCATCAAGTACGGAATATATTTCGCTATCACTCACATCGATATCTACGATTCTGGATGGACCTTCATCAAAATAGTAGATTATATCTCCCATCGGTTTGAAATATCCATTTCTACGTAATATATCGCTTCCTTGAGCGTTTAGCATTTTGATATTGTCACCCGATCTATCACCATTTGTAACATAAATGAAATCCTCTTCATTTATGTCTAAATTTGTGAATTCTGTAGGTGTAAACATAATCATCTTACTTTGTTGCTCTTGTGTAGATATTGATTTCCAAAAATACTCAAGCGTATCGACTGTTACTCGATTTGCTCCTGTAAATGTATTGAATTCCCCTGCAGCGTTAAATTCCATCAAGCCATCAAATACTCCAATGGACATCACATATATTCGCTGTGCTTTATCTGCTACCACCCGAACTGGTTGGAAATCAAAATTTGAATTTAGCATATCAGACTGTGGTGCTTCGATAATTTTTATTAGATTATTATCCTTGTCAAGTTCTACGATACGTTTATGTCCAGTATCAGCAATTAACAATTTTTTATCTTGCGTTACAAAAAGTCCTTGCGGGTTGAGAAATGTTTCGATGGTTCCTTCATTTTCAAAAGAATCAATAACATTGAATAATTCATAGTTTTGATCTAAAATGACCACCCTGTTATTGCCAGAATCCATTATATAAATGTAATTATCGAATGTGACTTGAATATCGCTAGGTTCTTTTAATATCCCTATTCCAATATCCAACCCATTAACCGAACCGGTCGCCTGATAGGCGGCAGGAGAAGCAACTGATCTTCCCCAATAAGAATAGTTGTAGGAATCTGTATTGCCATTAGCCTGAACTGGACTTCCCCACACACTTATGCCAATAAAACAACAAAGTACCATGAAGAGTCCCTTTCTTATTTTGGGGTTTCTAGTCAACATCGTGCACAACCCCCTCTAATCCTTCATCCCGGAAGTAGCCATCGTCTCAATGACGCTACTCTGAGAAATAATAAACATTGATATTGGAACAATCATTAACAATAGTGCGACTGCCGCACCAACCCCTGCTCTAGCAATTCCCCCAGCAGTAATTTGTCCTAAGGCGAAATTAAGTGTTTTTAAGTTCTCACTGTAGATAAAACTTCCCCCGTCACTTCCCCATAACATTGGAAATTGCAATATCATTAAAGTTAACCATGCGGGCTTTACGTTGGGCATAACAATATTCCAATAAATTCTATATTCATTAGCACCATCAATTTTAGCCGCCTCTATCAAAGCGTCAGGAATTTGCTCCATGAATTGTTTCATTAGGAACAATCCTAGTGGGAAGGCCAATGCAGGAATAATAATGGATGCATGTGTATTTACCCAGCCTAACCAAGACATGATCAAATAGTTAGGTGTAGCTGTTACATGAGGCGAAAACATCAATGCTAGTACAACGATGGAGAAAAGAGTCTTTGAGCCAAGGAATCGATATTTCGCAAGGGGATACGCAGCTGCGGATGCAAGCAGAATATGACCAACTGTGCCGACAACCGTGATTAGCAAAGTATTAGCGATATATCGAGATAGCGGTACCCATGAATTCCCCATTAAAGATATTAAATCTAAAAAGTTCTCGATCGTCGGATTTTTTACAAAGAACCGAGGTGGAAATATAAACAATTCATCGAGTGGCTTGAATGCATTGTTTACCGCATAAACTAGCGGCAAAGCCATAAAGGCACCGAAAAAAGCAAGCAATGCAAACAACATAAAGCTAACTGTAAAAGAACGATTAAGTTTTTTAGGTGTTCGAAAGATCGCTATCATTTTCATGACCAACGTTACTCACCTATCCTTCTCAGCATTTTTTGTGTCAGCATATTAGTTCCAAGCATAATGCCGAAGAGAACAGTTGCAATGGCGGAAGCATAGCCCATTTCAAAACGAATACTACCATAGTCCATTAAATGCGTTACGATGGTATGTGCCGCATAATTGACACTCGGAAAGCCCGCAAGTGCGACTGATATATCGGCAACTGCAAATGCTCCTGTAATCTGCAAGACTGCTCCGAACATAAGCTGCGGTCTCATTGATGGCAATGTAATAAACCACAATTCCTGCCAACGGTTTCTAATTCCATCGACAGCTCCTGCCTCAATCAAAGTTCTATCGATCGTCTGCAAACCCGCAATAAATGCAAGGAAACTCGTTCCTAAACTTAGCCATAATTGAACTAGAATGACGATCGGCAAAATATATTTCTCATTAAGAAGCCATTGAATAGGTTCTAAAATAATGCCTGTTTTCATCAAAAATCCGTTCAAGTAACCATAGCTATCACCGGAAAATACGATTAGCCAAATAAAAAACACATTGCCTGAAATCGACGGAGCATAAAAAACTAATGTCATAAAGGCACGCACTTTAGGTGACAGTTCATTAATTATCCAAGCAAATAAAAAACAGGCAATATAACTAACAGGACCAGTAATGACCGCGAAAAGTAGAGTGTTCTTCAAAGCAATCATGAATACATCATCGTTAAGCAACAGTCTAGAATAATTTTGCCACCCTACGAATCGAGGAAATTCCAGCATGTTAAAATAGAACAGACTTAATACCAATGAGAAAACGACCGGAATAACAGTGAATAAAAAGAAAATCGTCATATATGGACTGATTAAAATATAATAATGCTTGTTACGTTTCAACTCGCTTGAGATATGTGCCCACTTAGATATCTTCTGAGGACGTATGAATTCCTTTGCGACCCCAGTAACTTTTTCAGTTTGCATCAGCTTTCACCCCTGACTGATACGGTAAGTTAAATTCTTTCCGTTTGATTTCAATTTCATCGTTAATGTACAAAATATAATCAGATAACGCTTCACGAGGATTTTCACTAGCGTTTACAACTTTTCTGAAGGCATTATCTAGATGTCTTCCAGTAAAGTATCCACCTGGAACTTGTGGAATACCTCTTACCCATTTCCACTGGCTCTCCAAATTGTTATAATCTTCTATTGGCCATGGTAATTCTTCAAGAGCCTCAATGTTAGCAGTAGGGTAACGAGCCGCCTCGCCCATTAGACCTTCCATTTCGCGTCCGTAAGCGACCTGAGTTTCCTTGTCCGTCCACCATTTCATAAATTCCCAAGAAATCTCTTTATTTTTCGAGTTTTCGAGCATTAGAACTGCGGTTGTGTGGCTGGCTACTTCATGATTAACCGTACCATCAGCAAGTTCTGTTCCTGGCACAAGGGTGAATTCCCATAATCCTTTGATCTCAGGAGCCATAACTGTCAGCATATTATACGTTGTATAGTCTGCAATACCTATCGGCATTTCACCAGTACGGAATCGATTCGGGAAGTCCGCTATTAATGGAAACTTATAGCTAGTATAAAACTGTGACCATTTTTTGAAGGCATCCATGGAAATCTCTGAATCTAAAGCACTTTTTGTATCATCATCACTGTAGAACTGACCACCGTTCTGATAAAGAAGCATAGAGTATGTCGCATTCGGGACCATATTTGCATTTGTAGTCTCAAGTGGCAAATAAAACTCCATGTTATGCTTCTGGAGCACTGAGATCATGTTATAAATATCTTGCCAAGTTTGCGGCGGTGTCAATTCCAATTCCTCAAGAATGTCTTTGCGATAAAACAACATTGGAAAGGTCTGTTGCTCCGGTAAGGCAAACACGCCTCCATTGTACTTGTAAGGCTCAATACCACTGTCACGGAACCTGGTTACAACCTCATCAAAATCATCAAACTCTGTCAAATCTGCCGCGGCGTCTCTCATCGCATAGTTTACAGGAATATCCTCGCCGAGCTGCATCGCTACATCCGGACCTTCACCAGCAAGAGTAGCTGGCAATAAAATATTTCCCGGTACAAGACGAAGCTTTACCGATATGTCAGTATCAGGTGTAAAGGAATCATCAATCAAGCTTTTCAATACTTGTGCCTGATCGCGTCCTGTCGTAACCCAGACTGTTATCGACTTATCATTTTCTCCCGTGTTCCCTATACTGTCATAATCTTCTGTATAAGAAGAAACAAATGCACCAAGTTCATGTCCAACTACTTCTAGTACTGTAGCGTCAGCTCTTGGTAGTTCTTGTTCAGGAGAAGCCACAATAAGATAATCAAGCGATAATGGCTGTTCACGAACGGTCAAAATCCAAGTTCCCAAACCTCCAACATTAATCTTGTACGATTTCAATTGTTTGGCTACCCTATCAGGGTATTTAACCATTTCCTCCAGTTGCTGAACCATGGTGTGAAGAACGGCAACCTTATCACTTCGTTCTCCAGTTGCTTCTTCTAGGTAGTCCGCTACGCTTTGAATAATTTCAGCCTGTTCAGCGAATACCTCTGTCATATCAGGTATACGCTTCTCCAATTGATAATCGCGGAATGGATCTGGTGTATTTGAAGTAATCATTAACACCTTTCGATACATCTCATTGAGCTCCAGTACACTAGACTCGATCGTTTGAAGCAATGGAGCGATATCTCCAAGAGAAACTGTCATGCGAATACGATGTTTACCTTCGGTTAGATGGAATAGATAGGGCTTCTCGTCTTCACCCAATACATTCATATTCCAATCTCTTCCATATTTAAAGCGAATTTGCTTCATTTCTTCAAATGGGTATTCCCCGTCAATCATCAAGCTCCGTGTAGCATAGACACCACGAAGTTGGTTCTGCTTTTGCTTTAATGCTATTTGATACAAACCATCCTCTTCGACGTCAATCTCCCATTCAATCCACTGACCAGGTAGCTTCCAATTCAATCCGCCTATTGTGTTAATTCTGATTTTTGATACATCGTACGGAATAACTGTAGGACTAGATCTGTCTGAAACTGGAAATAAAGTTGGAGACGACTTGGAAATTGCATCTTCAGCTTGGATAAGCATATATTGATCCTGGGCAACTTTAATGCCCTTGGCTTCGTACTCATTTTCCAGTTCTTCATAACTTTTCAGACTCTTATTCTGATAGAGTTCAATGTAATCAATAGCCATTGGCTCACGTAATGAGGTCAATGTAAGTGTTTGAATACCTTTGTCTAAGTAAAAGGAATACGATTCTTCAAAATATCCATTCCTATCCTTAAAATCACTTATTTGCCATGCTGGCTTCTCTACCTGTCTAGGACGTAATTCGTTGCCTCTGTCATCTCTTTGAATTTCTTCATAACGGTTTGCCCAAATTCGGTCAAATAATAGTATTTCTGCCCCTTTGAATGGTACTTCACCATTAATGGTAAACTCTCTTTCAATAGAAGAGCTTTTTCCTTCTAACGGAAAATAATGAATTTTAATATTGTATAATCCTGCTTTTTCAATTGATACATTCCAACTGATGTTGCCTTTTTCAGGAGTTACTACTGCTTGCCCATCTAATCCTTCAAACTGATTAACGATCTCGAACCCGTCTCCATTTGTCTCGGAAAAGTTCTCCCCTTCGATTCGAATCGTCTCACTAGGTTTATCCACTGTTGAATAACGATTCAAATAAGTAGCATAGCCATCTTCTTCAGTAGAGCCTGTAACAGCATCGAAACCACCTAGAGCATGAACATACGTTTGGGTGGTGGAATCTGAAGGTGAGAAAGCCCATAAGGATAATAGAAGTGCGGCAAGAACCATTAGAACAATAACTTTCTTTTTCTTTCTTGTGTTCAACGTTTCTCCCCTCCTGATGCGTTATTTTAATATTGAGCACTTTATACAACATTCCTCATGAGACAACAATTAACTATTCATGAGGAATGTTGTATTTACATTAAGTTACTACTTTTTTATGTGGCTATTTTATCCAAACTTCATCTACAGCAGCCTGAACTTTAGCTTTATACGTCTCAACAACCGTTGAAACAGAAACGCCATTATTCAAGTCACCAAGAATCTCCCAGTATGGGAAAGAAGGATACGTCTGTCTATCTAGTGCATGTGTTTTCTTATTCGCTGTTCTTAAGTTAGCAACATCATCCTCGTTATCGAAAATTGATTCGTAGTATGCTTGAGCTGAATACTCACTAACAGACTCGTAGTCTTGGATTTTCTCCATGATGTACACCATCTGCTCTGGATTTTGGACAGCTTTTGGAATCACGTAAAATGTAGGTGCTGCAGTAACGCTAGTGTATTCTGTTGCACTTGGAGATTTAGGGTATGGAACGAAGCCTATTTCAGAGTCAGGCATATCCGTACGATATCCACCAATTTCATACATAGAACCATTAACCATTAATGTGTTAGCTTGGCGGAAGAATTGTGTTGGCTCCGTCCAATCTCCACCTTCTGTCGGTCTTACAAGCTTCTCTGTTGCAAACGTACTGATATGATTAAATACTTCAAGCGTTTTTGGATCATCTAAAGCTTGTTTATCTCCATTAGTGAAGTCAGCAAAATTAGAAGCCATTGCCGCATCGATAGACACATTCGCAAGACCCCAAACGTCTACTGCTCCGTCGTTATTTGTATCTTTGTTTCCTTCTTTAGCAACTTTAATGAAAGTATCCCAGTTCCAGTTGTCTTCATTAACGTACTCTTGTAAAGACTTCATGCCTAATTCGTTCATTAATGTTTTGTTATAGATGATTCCATTTGCACCATTTTCGCCATCATAAATGGAGAATCCGTAAGTTTTTCCCTCGTACTCAGAGAATTTCTTACCGCTTGGACTGAATGCTTTATCATTTTTGGTATATTCATCAAGTGGCCAGAAGAAGTCTTGCTGAACCATACTTGGAATTGCCCAAGGTCTAGAAATCAAGAGAATATCACCAACTGGATCATTGGCTAACATTGAAGCTGATACCTTTTCAACATACTCGTCATATGTCAAAGCAACATACTCAACTTTAAAATTATGTTTCTTCATTAACTCATCAAGATTTTTCTGGCGTTGGATATTGTCCGGGCCATCTTGTTGTATTGCAAGATCAAACCAAGCTACAAACTTAACAGTTTTCCCACCTAGATCAAAATCCATTTCAGGTGTTGCATTTGGGTTCTCGTTAACTACCTCAACATCTTCATTTGGTACATCTTCTGTCACTACCGGTTCACTAGATGTACCAGGTGTAGCATTATTTCCTGTATTGCTACCTCCTGAATTTCCACTACACGCAGATACTACTAGAACAAATACAAGGCACAACAGTATTAACAACCTTTGTTTCTTTAGCATTTTCTTTCCCCCTTATGAGTTAACTACATAAGAAGTGTAGCGCTTTCATATATGGCTCAACAACCTGCCTGTATTCAGTTGAATACCTGCGTAATTATAGGTTTTAAACAATAAAAATGTTCTCTTTTAGAGGTCGTAATAAAAAGAGTAAAGATTTGCTAGCATTCTAAAAGATTGCACACTTCCCAAGTTCGTTTCAAATGCGATGTCGACTAAGCTACGAGACTAATCATCGTTATCAAAGTCCGCTTTTTGAACTACCTCTTATAATGAAAGTTCAAAAAGCGGGCTTTTAGAACCGAGCAGGTGAATCGCTACTTGAGAAAGGCGGAAGCGCAAGTGTACGTGGTTGGTACACGCGAACCGTACTTCCCAAGTTCGTTTCAGATGCGATGTCGACAAAGCTACGAAACCAATCATCGTTATCATAGTATGCTTTTTGAACTACCTCTTAAAATGAAAATCCCCCATATCTATTAGATACGGGGGGTAAGCATCCTAACTATTCATGAAACTGCCAGTAATCAAGCTTGAATAATTTGCTGTTGTCTTCTCCTCTAAACACTAAAAATAAATGATGAACTCCATCTGCACCTTCAATTTTTGTTTGAAGTTCAGAGTACTGATCTAGGCCAGTAGTTGCAGGAATAGACAACTCCCCTATTAATTTCCCATCTGGGCTATCTAACCTAATTTCAATAGTGCTAGCAACACTACCATTGGCTACTGCTGCCGTAAATGATGAAGCACCAATACTTCCAAAATCAACATTGGAAACTGCTATCCAATCGCCGTTATCAATATCGGTTACCACTCTATTTGAAAAAGAGTCCTGAGTGTTATCACTAATCTGCTCCGTACTAATCCCAGCATTCCAGCCAATCGTTTCCGCTTCCACTCGAACATATGGATTAAGTGCTTTCAATTGCTTAACACCTTCGTAATTAGCAATAATTTCTTGAATCCTTCCATCTTCATTAAAGAAAACCTGATTCAGATGTGTAGAACGATATCCTTTTGGTACTCCCATCGCTTTAGATAACGTCTGAGCATGATAAGCGATATACCAGCTTTCGTGGAATTCAAAAATGGCATGATGATTATTACCACCAACGTCAAAGAAGTGTCCTGGATTTTTCAGAATTATATCTTCATATGTCCATGGACCCATCGGAGAATCACTGACCATATACGCAATTTGCCCTGCTTCTGGACTTCCTTCAGGACGTACACCACCATAGAAGTTCGAACAATACGTATAATAGTATTTATCATTCACTTTGTTAATCCCTGAATTTTCGAACATATACGGAGCTGGAATTGGAAGTGCTTCTCCCAACACACTAATCATATCTTCGCCTAGTTCCATTACTCTAGCAGTGTTCGGCATCTCTTCCTGTCCATCTGGAATACCGCCACCAAAGTAGATATAGCCCTTTCCATCATCATCTACTAATACAGCTGGGTCAAACAGCCAAGTTACCTTTTCCACTCCTGGAGTCTCTCTAGTAAGTAGTGGCTTGCCAATAGGATCTACCCAAGGTCCCGTTGGACTGTCACTCATTAATACCCCAATATTACTTGCATTATTTGCAAAGTAGATAAAGAATTTATCTTTCCCATCTATCACTTTATGCACTGCAGCAGGTGCCCAAGACTGCGTTGCCCATTTTGCAGCGCCATCTGGACCAGCTGCATCAACAAAGCCGTGATCAGTCCAATTGACTAGGTCATCTGATGAAATGACTGAGAGCTTATTAATATTAGCATAAGTATTATCTTTAACATTTCCACTCTCATCGTACTCAATTGCATCAGCTGTCATATAAAGATAGACACGGTCTTTATATACTAAAGCATAAGGATCTGCTCCAAATTTGTGAGATACTAACGGATTACCGTTCAAAATATCTTTACCTACGGCTTGAGCAGGTGGTGCATAGCTAAGCTTAGATACTGCTCCACTTACATCAACTTTTTCTTTCTGTTGTGCTGAATCTACGATTTCCAAAGAATCTACCTTTACTTCACCATTCATCATTTCAAATAGCTCCTTTTTAAGTGTAAATGTAATTGTTACAAGTTTCTTACTGAAATCAATATTTTCAAATAATTGCTTCGTCTCATTTACAGTATTTATTTGTAATATAATGCCATCTTTCACAGTTTCATAAGTTATTTCTACTTCAGGCGTATTTTGTTCGTTAGCAACGATCCTTTTAACTTCTAACCAATCTGGAATTTGTATTGTTGCACGAAGTTGCTGGAAAATCCGATCATCTGATAACTCATCAAGCAATATACTTAGTTCATATGTACTCCCCATTTCTTTGCTTAACTCAACATGACTTTCTTTTAAGTAAGCACTCAGAACTGTCGTTGTATCAAGTGCAGTTGCTTTTGGGCTAAATCTAAAGAAGTCAAAATCAACATATCCTCCTACGTTCTCTGTAGCATAATTAAATAATGCAAAGCGATATCCCATAAAGTGAGGTAATGTGTATCGCATCTGTAGCTCTTGCCCAAAGATCGTCCATTGCTTACCGTTGAGACTGTAGAAGAATTGTGCATTATCCGTAGTAAAGTCAAAATCTATTTTCAAATAGACTTGCTTCTGTAATAAAGGTGTTCGATCAATTTCAGTGCCTTTATCGACCATAATGATATACTGAACTCCTGCTTCCTGAGTTACCCCAACAAATCCATAATCTTGCTGAAAAGCGGCTACCCCCGCAAAGTCTCCATCCTTCATATGGCTAGTATCAATTGATGTCCAACCAGAGCTTTGAGGACCTTGCCCCCTTTGGGTTAGAGTATTTCGTGCTTCCATTACATTGCTGACAACATTATGAGTCGTTAATCTTAGGAAGCCTTGTCGCTCAGTAAGAGACCATTTCATATTGTTTGGATTATGATTCCATTGCCAATGAAGACCAAGTTTTGAGCCATTAGGCATACTTTCTGCCGCTTCAGAAACAGTTACTGGGCTCCCTTTAATCGACATATTGTCAACGTAGAAATCTATCATGTCCTTCTCAACTTCAGGTGTTGCTGTCCATGGTGTTTCAATAAATAAATAGATAAATGCAGGGTCATCATGAACAGAAAATGTTCCCGATATTTCTGTCCATTCATTCTTTTTCACAGTACCTCTTATTAAATTTTCATAAGACGTTTCGCCCGAAATAACTTTTTTGGCAGTTAATAAAAACTCCTTAGATTCAGGACCTTCCGTATACTTTATTTTAAAGCTTGCTTCGTAGCGCTCGCCTGCAATGAGTTTTCCTGTGAAATTCTGTTCAATACCAGCATAAGTTGCTGTACGATTTGAAATAAATGCAATGTTATTATCACTAGACGAAGGATCGGCAATTACTTCTACCTTAGCTTGATCTTTGCCGCTCCAGTCGGCAATATTACTATCGAACTGACCGTTGACTACTAGCTCTACACCTATCGATTGTGAACTTGAAGCCACTTCCTTCGTTAGAACATTTAATGTGCCGTGTGATATAGTTGCTTGATTAAATTCATCGCTTTTCGTTAAGTTCGTAACAGAGCCACTACTTGCTAATGTATACAATGATAGAGGAACTTTACCTTCTTCATTACCGTAAACTGGCCAATCATCTTTCCAGCGAACAGGTACTAATACTGGAACTCTTCCTACTGCATCATGATCTTGAAACAGCATCGCATACCAGCTGCCATCAGGTGTATCCACTAATCCACCTTGTGCAACGCCGTTATTTTTGTAGCCCATTGTATCACTTAGTACGAGTTTTCCTTCGTATGGACCATTAATGTTGTCAGAACGATACACGTACTGCTTTCTAATATCGCCTTTCTCCCACCATATGGCAGTAATATAGTATTTCCCGTTAATTTTATAAGCATGTGCCCCTTCCATTCCCTCTTGACCAGAAGTAACAATTTGCTTATTAAGACCAGATAGGTTAATTGCTTTATAATCTGAACTTAATTCTTTAATATTGAAATTTTCTATGCCATATATAATATATGCTTTATCATTATCGTCAAAAAACAATGCTGGATCATGGAAGTATTCATTAAATTCAGTTCGTTCCCAATCTCCGCTTGGATCCTCTGTACTAAATAGATAAGTTTTACCAGAGTCCAATGAAGCAGTCAGTACATAGAACTTATCATTGTGGTACTTAAAACTATTAGCCCATGAGCCCTCTCCATAAATGTTCATTCCAGCTCGAAGATTATGTTCATCATTGTCCTCCAAGCGTTGATACGGATAACCAATAATTTCCCAATTCACCAAGTCAGTAGATTTCATAATAGGTGAGCCAGGCATCATATGCATACTGGTACTTACCATATAATAGTCATTGCCAACGCGAACAACATCAGGATCAGGTGCGTCTGCCCACATAATCGGGTTATTTACAGTTATTCTATCTTCCTCTATCATCACTTCAGACATATTATTAATAAATCGAATAAAGACAATAAATAGAATAGAAATAAAAACTAACAGGATCGCTGATAATATATATTTTTTTTTAGATATATCAATTATTAATAGCCCCCTTTCCCAAGTTCGCTTTATATTCGATGCCGACTAAACTACGTTAGCATAATCATCGTTATCAAAGCCTGCTTCTTGAACTACCTCTTTCAATAATGGTTCAAAAAGCGGGCTTTCAGAACCGAGAAGATGAGGCGCTACTTGTGGAAGGAGGAAACGCAAGTGTACGTAGTTGGTACACGCGTACCGGACTTCCCAAGTTCGCTTTATATTCGACGCCGACTAAACTACGTTAGCATAATCATCGTTATCAAAGCCTGCTTCTTGAACTACCTCTTAAATCGTAACGCTTCACCTTCATTGCTTCAACCTGTCAAACTAAGGATCATTAACCCCTCAAGTTATAGAATTGATCTTGCCTACATTATTCCAATAAAAAAAGTGACTCTCTCGAGTCACTTTAACTGCGTATCATTATTCATTTGAATACATATCCTAACTTTCAATCCTTTAAGTTCGCTGCGTTCTAATGTAAGCCCACTACTCTCACCATACGTTAATAGGAGACGTCGATGAATATTGATAATACCTGTCATTTCATTTTCTTCTGAATTATGCTGGAGTCGATGCTGCAACTTGAATAGTTGTTCATCGGATAGTTGATCACCATTATCTTCTACAATAATATGGATAGTATCTTGAACATTTTCAAATGTAATGCTAAGCAATCCTTGCTCACTCATTTTCTCTAGACTATGTTCATATGCATTTTCTATTATAGGTTGAACGATTAATCTGGGTACGTTAATTGATTCCATTTCTATTGGTAAATCATCAAACTGCACACGAATTCTTCTTGAAAACCGAAGTTCTTGAATGTCAGTGTACATACGAGAATGCTTAATTTCTTCCGATAATAATACTAGATCTTCACCATTCCGTGTAATAAAGCGGAAATACTCCCCTAACATATTTGTAAATAGTTCAATACGTTCGACATCTCCTACTTTTGCTAGCGAATTTAATATAAAGAAACTATTATATAAAAAATGGGGATTTATCTGAGATTGCAGCTGCTTTAACTCAGATTTCTGCATCATTAATTTTTGTCTATAATCTTGGTCTATAAGAGATTTTAATTTGGTAAGCATATGATTAAAGCGCGTATATAAATATCCAAACTCGTCTTTCTTATCATGATCGATTGGTCGGTCCAGTTCTCCAGCTTCCATCCGTCTAAAACTTTGAACAAGCAACAACAATGGTTTATGTATAAAGCGATACGTAGAATAAGAAAACACAATTATAGCTATAAGGGAAGCGATAGCAAATAACCAAGCCCATTTATAAAAAAAGCTTAAAGGTCTTTTTACAGTTTCTTCAGGCAAATACGAGACAAGTGTAAGCTTTAATTTATTGGAATATGCTTTATCCATGTGAAACTTTTCTTGATCGATAGATAAGACTGACACAGAATCTCGAACTTCTTTTTCTTCATTTAAATAACTATCTACTACTTTAGTAGATTCATCATTACTCAATACTGTAAATGCTGAAGATCTTGAAATAAGAAATGAACCACTATCCTCATAGACACTGAGCTGCTGCAAAGACTCCTTTAACTTCTCTGGATCTAATTCAATTTGAACGACATAGTTTGGCAAGTCTCCTTTACCACCCCCATATTTGGAAGCAATAAGATGTAGCGCATCACCTGAGTAATATAATCGATCATGATTCAAAGAAACATTATTAATTAATTCCGTATAAGCTTGCTCATCAAGATCAACAACAGAATTTGTCGCTGATACTGTTTTGGAAATACTATAGATGTGTACGTTAATATCTTTAATATACACACTACTATTTTTAAATGTTGTTAGTCGATGTAATAAGTAGTTCAATTTTTCTCTTCTTTCCACAATGCTCATCTTACTCCATGTAAATGCAAGCTTACTTAATACGCTATCCTCTAAAAGATCAAATTGCTGTATTTCCATCCACTCGATTTCACGATCTAAATCCTCTAAGAAGTAGTTTAATTGTGTTACAGTAGCTCTTGACATATCATCGCTCGCATTATTATAGCTCCAGTTGTATAAGTAAAAACCGAGCATAATAATTGGTATAAAAACAAGTAGGTACGTAAATACGGAACGAAAAAAAATAGTTTTTCTTAATGATGTTACAGGAAAGTTGAACAAGGCAATACCCCCGAGCCTTTATATATACCTTTAGGATCATTTGTTTTGATGATACCATTCATTGGCTTCCTTTGTTATTTCGGCTCCACCTAGCTCATACCATGTTTCTACAAATTGATCAAATTCATTAATAGAATTACCAAGGATGATGTTGATATATGACTCATGCTGCAGATCGTGCAATATGGATATCCGCTCGATCATCGTTTCAGTAGGAGCACCTGTAAATGCTTCATATAATAGTTGATCATTAGCTTCATATTGATCAAGGATAGAAAAGGCACCGTTAACTCCATAAGTCTTATCCCAACCCCAACCATGAGATTTATCTGTGCCTCCCGCCTGAAACTGCTCAATTAACTTTTGAATGGATTGAGCTTCAGCATTCAACAGATTCCAATTCCCAGTTTCACGAGCTTCATCTAGCTGACGATAGGCTTCTAAGTTTTTTTGAGCTGGATATGGCGTTACTGGTGATAACTGCCAAACTGGATACGAAGAGCTATAAAACGTGTTATATTCAGCAGTCTCACCCCAATTTTTCTCAAGATGCAAATTAATTAATTTGATAATCGCTTCTGGCTGTTCTAAATCTTTGCTTACAGCAAAATACTGATAAGTTCTTAATTTCAATGGAACCTTCGGAGGATTACCGGTCAAAGAAACAATAGGATACGCTTTCCAGTCAGCATCACTAGCCAAAGTTTTACTGCTTTGCACAACAAACGATCCCCATTGCTCACCATACATCATCCCTACTTTTCCATCTGCAATCTGTTGTTTCACTTTCCCACCGTTTTTGAACGAAAACTCGGGATCGAGTTGACCATTTTTGTACATCTGTTGCAATGCTAAAAGTGATTCTTTCACTTCTGGCTGGATTCCACCAAATACAAGATTATTTGAATCATCAACAATCCAAAGTTCAGGATATGCCTCAAAACCTGCCATGAAACCTTTAATACTCATAACAGGATCCCACAAATAATTCGTAATGGCTAAGCCAAATGTATCATCTTGACCATTTTGATCTGGATCCATTTCTGTAAACGCTCTCGAAATTTCTAATACATCATTGATTGTTTGCGGTGGCTGTAATCTGAGTTGCTCCATCCAATCCGTTCGTAGCCAAATATACATCGCTCCTTCGATAGAAGAATTGGTATCTGGTATTGCCATCAATTTCCCATCAATGGTAGCAGCATCAAAAGTTGATCTTCCTTCTTGCTCTAATATATCCTTTGTTAACGGTGTCGCATATTTGTTGTAAACCTCCGTCAAATCCTGAATCAATCCTGCATTAGACAATATTCGTAATTGCTCCGAGCTAACTTTTATAACATCTGGAATTTGACCTGAAGAAACGGAGAAACTTAGCTTTTGCTTATACAAATCGCCCTTTGCTTTCCAATCGTAATTAATTGAAATGCCTAATACTTGCTCATAGATTCGACTCCATCTATTATCTTCTAATGATTCCCCAGGTAATAAATTTATTAAACCTTCCAATTCGTCACTTGTTTCACGGACGAATGATAGTTCTATTGATGGCTCATATTTGCTAAGTCCAATCTCATCGTAATCATTGCTATATTCGTTCTGTTCAACAGATTCGTCGTTATTATTGAGCGTATTACTCTCGTTCTCACACGCTGTTACGACTAACGTCAGCAATACAGTCAAAACAATTAGCTTGACCCAGTTCTTCATAGCTATGTGCAAAAACACTCCCCCTAAACATAAAGATATCATTTCATTATCTCGATAAACTAATTTTGGAATCAATGTGCAAATTTTTACTTTCTTATCTATTATTGTGTTTTTAACTATATCAAATTATATAAACTATTTCAGCATGAATAGTATCTAAATCTCTTCATATCAAAAGCAACATTTATACATGTTTAAGCAACGTTTTACTATAGGATTAACTCTCTAGCATATGCTTAAATATGTTTGTAGCTTTTACCACACGAAAAAGGATGTTTTTAATATGAACAATAATAAGCAGCTTGGCCTGCTCCCTGCACTTGGATGGAACTCGTGGAACACTTTCACCTGGGATATTAATGAACAGTTAATTCGTGAAATTGCTGATTTATTCGTATCTGAGGGATATAAAGATGCAGGATATGAGTATGTTGTTATTGATGATTGCTGGAGCTTGAAGGAGCGTGATGAGCAAGGCAATTTAGTCGCTGATTCCGAGAAGTTCCCTAGTGGCATGAAAGCACTCGCCGACTATATCCATTCCAAAGGCTTAAAGTTTGGGATGTACTCCTGTGTAGGAACCCACACTTGTGCTGGCTATCCTGGTAGCTTTGAGCATGAATTTCAAGATGCTAAGAAGTTCGCCGAGTGGGGAGTAGATTACTTGAAGTATGACTATTGCTTCAAGCCTCGTCATATTTCTGGTGAGTTGCTTTATAAGCGCATGAGTCTAGCACTGAAAAACTGCGGTAGAGAGATTCTTTTTTCTGCTTGTAACTGGGGAGCAGACAATGTCTATCACTGGATTCGCGAGTCAGGTGCTCACATGTATCGCTCTACTGGAGATATTCGTGATAACTGGATTTCTATAAAGGAGCTAGCCATTTCACAGCTAGATAAGGAGTGCTATACTGGTTCATTCTGTCATAACGATATGGATATGCTTATTGTTGGCATGTATGGAGGTAGCAACGACGACTATATCGGAAAAATAGGTGGCTGTAGTGATATTGAGTATAAGACTCATTTCTCTATATGGAGTATGATGGGTTCTCCACTAATGATTGGTAGTGATATCCGTAAGGCAACACCAGCTACAAAAAATATATTACTAAATAAAGATATACTCGCGATAAATCAGGATTTGGAGGCACGTGGGGCTTACCGTATCAAGCCAGAACCACAGTGGTTTCATGATAACGAAGTATTTATGCTTGTAAAGGTACTTACTAATGGCGACGTAGCCATCGGCTTTTTCAATCTAAGCGATAGTCAACGAGAGATTTCTTTGCTGTTTTGGGATATTGGCTTGCCATATGCTTCAAACTTTTCATTGTCATTGTATGATTGCTGGGAGCATAAGGAATTAGGAATCTTCAAAGAACGCTTCTCCCCTACCGTACCAGCACACGATTGCCTCGTTATTAGAGCAAGGCTAGTTTAGGTATGAACAGCACGAGATGTTGCTTTAGCTGTAGAGTGCCGCTTATCACCGATGACGTTGCCATTTACCTGAAGCTTGTCTCAATAACAGCGAAGGACTATCTTTGTATCGATTGCTTAGGAGAAAAGCTCAATTGTGGACGTGAGCCAATTGAGCGATTAATTCAATATTATCGTCAGTCTGGTAAATGTGTTCTGTTTCGTTAATTCCTTACTTTTGCTGATGCAACAACATATACTCTGATGGAGTATATGTTGTTGCTTTTTTAAATACTTTTGAAAAATATAGTGGGTCACTGTAGCCTACGGAATAGGCTACTGACTTTATTGATAAACCTTCATTCTTTAACAACTCACTTGCTCGCTGAATACGAACCATCGTGACATAACTTAATACTGACATACTTGTTGCCTTCTTAAATAAACGAAACAAATAACTTCGTTCAATATTCATATGCTCTACAATAGTAGTAACCGTCAAAGAAGTCTTCCAATAATGATGCTCAATATAATCCCTCGCTAACTTTACATAATCGGTATCGATTATGTTAGCTTCCGACGGAAAAAATTCTATATAATACGAAAGCAACAAACGAATCTTTGCATCAGATCGTATTTGTTCATATGCCTTTAACTCGCCATATAAACTTACATCATATAAAGATGTCATGTTTTTCGGGGCTGCCTTAGTAACAGGATAATCAAGCTTCAGGGTAGTTAAAGCTAATAGCTGCGGCACTTCACTTCCTTTAAATTCATGCCATACATATTCCCAAGGATCTAGTGGATCAGGGTAATAATAAATTGGTATGTGAGGAAAAATAATAAAGCTCTCTCCAGCAATAAGTTTGAATTTACGCTGGCCAATTTCATAATAACCTTGCCCGCTTATAATATAGTGCAATGCATAAATATCCCTTACACCAGGCCCCCATTGATGCATATTACATGGCTTATAGCCACTGCTAACGTAACTTAATGCTCCCTCGTTATGTAACTGAAGAATATTCCCCTCCCCTTTCCTTTACAATTGAATAGCCTTCACAACTATTCGAAGTCATCAGAGACATTCACAGAAGATGCCGTAATAACTATAGAACTAGTATCTATCTTCTCCCTTCATTAAACCTTCGCACATCAGAAGGTGTGATTCCCTTGTACTGTTTATACAGCTTTGTAAAATAGTTCGCGTTTTCACAACCAACATGAGTAGCAATTTCACCTATTGTCGCTTGACTACTAATTAATAGACGTTCCGCTTCACTTACCCGGCAGACGTTAACATATTCAATAAAAGTTCTCCCCGTTAGTTTTTTGAATTGTTTACAGAAATAAAATTGATCTAGACCTACCATCATTGCTGCCTGCTTAACAGTTAACTTCTCAGTATAATGTTCTTTCACCCAATCGATTAATTGCTTAAAATGATCTCGATTCGCAAAATATGGCTCTCTCTCTATAGCAACAGGTTGAAGCCTACTATAATATCGGGCAAGCTTCACTAACCAAGCATAGAGCTTCGCCTTTACAATGAGCTGATATCCTATTTCTTTATTTAGAAACTCCTTTGTAATTTCATCCAGTTCCATCTTATATTGACTATCCCACTCTTCGAATTGTGAAATTAAAAGTGGAAAATGTGCTTTTCCTTCCAAATACATCGACAATATCTGAACATGAATTGGATCGTTCATCCACTCGTTGAATAAAGCTGGGTTGAATACAATACAATCCATCTCAAAATCTTCATCCGATTGTGAATAGCCTACATGTAAACTTCCTCCTGGGACAAGCAATACATCCCCAGCTGTAACTTCAATAGGACGACTATCGATATGAAAAACTGCCTGACCACTTCGTACAATAATCAATTCTAGATGTACATGCCAGTGCAAATAAAGGATACAATCTCCGTTTTTAATGTTATGAGCGCGATTAGGAAATATTTGAATAGGATATGCTTTTTGCGTAAGTCGTGTATCTTCCCACAGTTCCTTCGGATAACTCATTTGCGCTGGAAAACCTCCACAATATAAGACTAATTTCCGCCAATATCGGATAAAGCAACCTAGTAAATTCTGATCTATAATAGGGTTGCTATCAATAATATATGACAATATTGGAGTGATAACAAGTATGGAACAGTCCATTCGTATTGGAACGCTAGTTAATGGTGGTAACGCAGATCACGTCATTCCACAAATTGTAGGTCATGGTTTTGAATCCTTTAATCCTACATTCTGGCAAACAACAGGCGAAACAGATCTGAAAGAACTTGCTAAGCGCGTTCGCGCTCTATCAGAGGAGCATGGCTTTGTTATCTCAGCAATAAGTGTATTCGGTAACCCGCTTACTGGAGAAGGTGACAACTCGGATACTTTAGCAAGTTGGGAAAGGTTAATTGATCATGCCCACTTGTTCGGAGCAGATATTGTTTCTGGATTTACAGGGCGCATTACAGATCGCCCGATAGATGAATCTATCCCTAGATTCAAAGAAGTTTTTGGTGAACTTACTAAACGTGCGGCGGATAAAGGCGTTCGTATTGCCTTTGAAAACTGCGATATGGGCGGAACTTGGGAGCGTGGAGACTGGAATATCGCTCATAATCCTACAGCATGGGAGCTAATGTTCAACGCTGTACCCGAAGACAATATCGGACTAGAGTGGGAGCCATGTCACCAAATGGTTAGCTTAATTGATCCGATTCCGCAATTAAGAAAATGGGTAAACAAAGTTTTCCATGTACACGGCAAAGACGCCAGTATTGCATGGGATATTGTGAAAGAGCATGGAATTCATGGCCCACAACCTTTTGTATGGCATCGTACTCCTGGTTTCGGTGATAGCAACTGGTCAGATATTATTACGATTTTACGTCAACATGGCTACAAGGGCTCGATCGATATCGAAGGCTGGCATGATCCTGTATACAAAGATGAACTCGAAATGACAGGGCAAGTTCATGCACTTAACTATTTAAAATCTTGTCGTGGCGGGCAATATGTACCTAATCCCATCTAGAGAAGGAGGAATCAACATGGCAAGCTATAAAGTTATTATTGCAGGTTGTGGCAATATGGCTAACGTCTGGGCTGATTATGCATTAACTCGTGAGGATACAACGATTGTAGGTCTTGTCGACATTTTTTCTGAAGCTGCCGAAAGTTTTGCAGAACGGAAGCAACTTCAATGTCCGATATTTACAGACATTAGTGAAGCAATTGAAGCTACTGGAGCTAATCTTGTGCTAGATATTACTATTCCAGCTAGTCATTATTCCATCGCTTCTACTGCTATGAAACTCGGTTGTAATGTACTTGCTGAGAAGCCACTTGCGGAAACGATTGACCAGTGTACAGAATTAGTTTCTATGGCAGGCAAATACGGAAAAACTCATGCCATTATGCAAAATAGACGATTCGATCCGAGAATTCGTTCTCTTCGCAAATTAATTACAGACAATACGATTGGGAATGTTGGTTTTGCAAGCGCTGACTTTTTCATCGGTGCACATTTCGGCGGATTCCGTGATGCCATGGAAAGTCCACTTCTACTTGATATGGCGATTCATACGTTCGATCAAGCACGTATGATCTTAGGAGCAGACCCCGTATCCGTCTATTGTCATGAATTCAATCCATATGGTTCTTGGTATAAGGGTAATGCTATGGCACTTTGTATATTTGAAATGTCTGACGGCTCTGTGTTCGATTATCGCGGCTCATGGTGCGCAGAAGGCGCTCCAACGTCATGGGAAGCATCATGGCGAATTATCGGTGACAAAGGGACAGCAATATGGGATGGACATGGCACTCCTTACGCGGATATCATTAAACCCGAATCACATGAAGGAAAATTTATGAATGAGTTTGATCGTGTAATCGGTGAAGAAATAATAATGCCGCTAACTTTCCATCAAGGTTGTCTTGAGGATATGTTCATAGCATTATCCGAGAATCGTAAGCCTGAAACCGACAGCAGTGACAATATCTATAGTATGGCGATGGTGATGGCAGCTGTTGAAAGTTCTCGTCTTGGGCAAAAAGTTGATATTCAGCGCTTTCTGAAAAAAGGGTAGAATGAACTACTAATAATCGTTCAATATAAAGAAGCCCTCCTTACAATGGTAGCTTGAAGCTTCCATATAATAAGAGTGGCTTCTATTTTTGTATAACTTATGAAATAGCTACATATTGAATGTTTTTTCTTAACATTCCACAATAATCGAATCTCGGTACTCCTGCGGAGTCATCCCAGTCGATTTTTTAAAAAAACGAGTGAATGAATGTGCTGCTTCATAACCAACTAATAAAGCAACATCACGAACTTTGAGTTCTCCATTACATAATAACTCTTTCGCCTTCTTAGCTCGACAATCATCTATATATTCCGATAGCTTAATGCCATGCTCCTGCTTGAAGAAACGTGACAAATAAGAGGGATTGAAATAATATAATTCTGCCAATCGAACAAGTGATAAATCTTCACTTAAATGCTCTTGAATAAATCTACATATTTTCTCAATAATTATAGTTGATCTGTCTCGTTCATCTAAACTTTTATGTTTAAACATTCGCTCAACTAATAAGTGCAAATATAGAAATCCATCCTTTACGGACATGTGTTCATCAAAACGCATTAATTTACTATAATCCCCAATATGCGCATGTAAATTATTCCGATTAATATATGATAATAACATTAATGAAAGAGAATAGTAGGTTTCAATAGAGCGATGAACTGAATCGCTCTTTTGTAAAGTTTGTTGCGTAATCTCATCAAAACAAATGAAAAATTCATCAGACCTTCCTGCATCTAGATGAGCGCTTAACACCTCTACTTTAGGTCCAAGTCGATATCCTTCATTCATATTAGATAGGTTAGTCTGCTCATTGCGATCAATTTGGATTAATGACACGCCATCTCCAATTCTCATCTTTTGCAGCTGCCTAAGTCTATCATATTGATTAGTTATTTCATTCCATTCACAAGCACTACCACTTATTGTGAAAGATATAGAGACGCCTAATGATTCCAAGCATGCTTGTTGAATCAACTCTAATGTACCTTCTAAATATTTAATTAAGTGATTACTAAATTTTTCATCGGTATGCTCTGATGTTTGAAGTAACCATAAAAGATCGCCATGTTTGTCGACAAGAGTAATGCTGTTTATCTGATTTACCATAAATGAATTCCAAATCACTCTCGTTAACGAAAACATTTCGCTTTTTTCGACATAAGCTGCTTCAAAAGAATATGTTAAATGACCAAGAGCTAACACTACCGGTGCTTTTGCATCTAAATGAATATCCAAACCTTCAAACTCCAACGTTAACGAATCTTGGCATTTATCAGTTGTATGGCTATCATGTAGAAAGTGTCTAAAATATTCACCTTGCTCCATAAATTTAAACGTATCCATCTGTTGTTGTGATTGTTGCAATAAATGATACATTTGATTTTCATCATTGATTTCTTGAATAACTTCCTGCACCGTTTGAGTGACCTTCGGGTAGCCTTCTGTTTTCAATAAATATCTAACATTCGATTTTTGAATGGCTTGATACGCATATTCAAACTCACTATAGCCAGTCAAAAAAACTACTCTACACCTAGGCCAAAACATCCGGATTTCTTCCATTAATTCTAACCCACTCATACCTGGCATCCGAATATCAGTAAGTACGATATCAATTCTCGTTCGTGATAACCAATTCAATGCTTCTTTGGCAGAAAAAGCTTTACATATATCTAATTCGTCGGACATCGTTTGATTAAATACTTCGTACAACGCTTCTGTAATTATTTCTTCATCATCGACAATCAGTAGTCTATACATTCATGCTCTTCTCCTTCTGCTTAATGAGCAGTCACGGTAAAACCTTACTAGCAGATAACAAATGTATAAGATGATACATTTGTTACTATGACATAAGCTGAACACATCTAGAAAGCGCATACAATTAATTGAATATTATTGTTGTGGTTTGGCTGTTGCATTACTATTCAGTAACTATCCATCTAGAAAGTAATTACAATTATGTCCACCAATAGATATTAATGTCTAAGCCCGACTCCGTATGAACTCCTTCTCCTACGAACAGTTCATGATTCAAAAAAGATAATGCTTTACTATTTGTAATCATGTTAGGGAAAGTGCGGAACGATGAATCCTTCCGATGTTTGTGGACATCGCCGTTGTTCTCAATGTAAATTCGGCAGGCTTCTCCTGTGTGATCTTTTCCTTCAAGCATGTACCTTGCCGATAAGGTATGGCGGTCGCCGTAATTCCCAACAACTTGTGTATCTATCCCCCCATCCAATACCACTCCGTGAAAATATTTCCCGCTCGCATCGCCTGAGAATGAAATCATAACAACTGAATCTCCATCGTCATTTTTCAGCTCAATCGTTTTCTTAATATTTATATGTACTGTAAACACTTTTTCATAATCCATACGGCGCCCCACCTCATATGTCTATTAATTTCTAACTTTATACTATTATACGATGAAAAGGAAGATTTTCATTGCACATTTCCATAATTCTCGAACGCCTTATACTTTACATTTATTATCTGATTGTATGCGTTGTTTACGTACTAAGCATGGCCTAAAAGCGTCTTCCTAACAACATCGGACAATATATGTTCATCATAATTTCTAAATGCCAATCTACTAAAATTGTAGGCACCATTATTCCAAACATTAAAATCATGAACACCATCTTTAATAAGAATTTCATAATAATGAGCGAGATCATTCCCTGCTTTTTGTAAAAGCTGATCTATCGAATTCAGAAAACTATTATTTGCTACTCCGTCTTCACTGCCACAGGTGGTGTATAACAATTGAAGCTTATGGGCGCATGACGCCAGACTGGCCCCAAGAGTATTGCCATCACTCGACGTAGGAGCGTTTGAAAAAGCTCCCACATAATCAAACAAATCTATCATTCCAGGAGCAAGTACAGTCTTGTCTAGTCCGTTGTTCCAGGGGCTTGTTGTTTCAGTGAATAGCGTTGAATCATGTCTGTAGCCTCCGAGAATTAAATTCAGAGTTTGCATCCCTCCCATTGACAGTCCAGCTATTGCTCTTCGGGTGCGGTTATATATTACTCCCTCAGATGATGTATCCGTAATATCTGCGTAAGTATTATAGTTTAATTCTATAAATGGAATTAGATCGTGTCTCAGCTCATAATCGAAGTAATAGAATCCTAGCATATTGGTTCCCTCGGAATTGAAAGAACTGTCCGTCCAATCATAGGCGCTTCTTCCATTGGGAAATACGACAATTAGCGGTTCTATATCGCCATTTGCGATGAGATTATCAAATATATTGCAGATGATAAATCGATCTTTAACTTTACCGTTACTTCTTAACCATTCATATTGATCACCGCCAACACCATGTAGTAAATACAATACATTGTATTTTACTGCTGTATCGTTTTGATCATATCCCGCAGGCAAGTAGATGTTACATTTCTTCATCAGGGCATCACCCGTAACGATTTCTCTTCCTGCTTCATTGATATTGAGATTTTCATTTGTTACAAGTTGTCGAGAAAAATTAATATAATTGGTTACCTCATAGGTAACCTCTTGAATAGTACCTTGAAGTTCTTCATTAACTGTCCATAAATATTTGTCAGGTAATTCCGTCACATTTATGCTTCCCATAAATTATTATCGCCCCTTCAGTCTAGTTTTTCATATTAACCAATAATAAATAGACTCCATATCATTGCATTAATTCGGTTGATAAACTCCCAAATGCTATTTCGCTTGAGAGAAGAAACAGATAAAAGTTGATGTTAACATTTATTTTAATGGCAATATTGTATATTCAATCCCTTTAATTGCTTGCCATTCCGCTACATAAGAATCTTGACTGTATATGTATGACGTAGTTTGTTCGGATGATTGAACACGAACAGGAAGATTGGTATGAATTCGGCAATGTGTCGTCGTCTCTGTAGCACATATGCGCGCGTATGCCAAACTATGATCTTTCCATATTACATCTACGCTGAATCCACCCCGAGCACGTAATCCTTTCATATGCCCTTCCTTCCAAGCCTTAGGCAGCGCAGGTAACAATCTTATTTCGTCACGATGACTTTGCAGTATCATTTCAGCAATAGCGGCAGTCACCCCAAAATTTCCGTCAATCTGAAAAGGGGGATGATTATCTAGTAAATTTGAAAGTGTCGAATGCGAAAGCAGAGCCATAATATTTTCATGCGCTAATTCTGCCTCCTCTAGCCTTGCCCAAAAGTTAATAATCCACGCTCTGCTCCATCCGGTATGTCCCCCGCCATTTGCAAGCCGATTTTCTAAAGTTACTTTCGCGGCAGCAGCCAATTCAGGAGTCTCATGCACAGAAATTTGACTTCCTGGATGCAATGCAAACAAATGAGAGATATGACGGTGACCAGGTTCTTGTTCCTCATATTCCTCCAGCCATTCCAGCAATTGACCCTTGCTACCAATTTCCACTTGCGGCAAACGTGAGTATACATGCTGCCATTGCTTGCGTAGCAATGTATCACATTGCAATATCTCGGATGCCTGTATACATGCCGTAAATAGTTCTCTCAAGATTTGGCTATCCATTGCTGGTCCTTCGCTAAGTACTCCTGCTATACCATTTGGTAAAATATACGTATTTTCAGGTGATACAGATGGGCTAGTCACTAACAAACCATCTTTAGTTTCAATTAAAAAATCCAGAAAAAAGAGCACTGCCTCCGTAATGATCGGATATGCTGATTGTCTTAGAAACGCTTGATCTTGTGTAAACAAATAGTGCTCCCACATGTGCAAGCTAAGCCATGCCGCTCCCATCGGCCAATACGTAGCCGGAACATATCGATCCTGTGGGGCAGTATCTGCCCAAATATCGGTATTATGATGTGCAACAAAACCGCGACAGCCATACATCTTAGTTGCTGTCACTCGCCCATTATCACGCATTCGTACCAGAAGATCGAACAACGGCTGATGGCATTCTGATAAATTACAGCTCTCTGCTGGCCAGTAATTCATCTCGGTATTTATGTTAATTGTATATTTGCTGTCCCAGGGCGGTTGCATATGTTCATTCCAAATGCCTTGTAGATTTGCTGGTAATGAACCAGTTCGACTAGATGAAATTAATAAATATCGTCCGTATTGATACAATATTTCAATTAATATCAAATCTTCTTTTCCTTCCTTTACAAGATCTAAGCGCTCGTTCATCGGAAATCCACGTACTCCGTCCGATTCTTTAAGCATGAAATCAACACGGTTAAACAATGAATTGAAATCTTCACAATGTTGTTGCCGCAATTGATCATAACTAACAAGCGCAGCGTTATCTAACTGTTGTAATACATACTGTTCAGGGTCCTCATGTCTGAATGAAGTCGCTGCTGCAAGCAGAAGCAACACTCTATCCGCGTTTTTGACAATCAGATGCTCACCAATAATTTGTACTTCTCCACCTTCAGCTATTACTCTTACCCCTGTACGAAAACTCGACCCCTGAGCCCCGCCGCACTCGCCCTTCATCATTAATGTACACGCGTCCACTTTTGATACAACTTCATAGTAGCGATTGTTGCCACGTGTCAATCTAACGCGAAAATGATGCGCATTGGACCTATCTGCTGTAAAATGAAACGCCATAACATTGTGTGGATAGCTGACAAAACTTTCTCTGCGATACGAGATATTGAATTGCTTATAATAACTAGCAACTATCCCATCTGACATATTCAACTCGCGCAAATAATGTTCAACCTCACTTGAAGCCACCACTTGTTCAGCACTAGCTTCTATTGTTTGATTTGTATCTGGCGCGAAAAATTGTAGGTTCAAGTCGCCAAGCGGCATGTAGTGTCGCTGAGTTTCTGGCATTCCGGACAACGCCATCAATGATACATCGTGCGCTCGATTTAACTCCCCTAATCGAATTGCCTCACGAATACTTTGAAGATTAGCCAATGCATCGGAGTTATTACGATCACGCGGCCCTCCATACCAAACACTATCTTCATTTAAGGCAATTCTTTCCTCGACAGGATCGCCAAATACCATTGCTCCCAAAAAGCCGTTACCGATAGGAAGTGCCTCATTCCAGGTAGTTGCTGGCTTATTATACCAAAATTCAGATTGTGAATTTATCTTTATTCCTCCTCAAAATAACAGATAAATAAAAAAAAGACCTTTTCTTGTAGAATTGAGTTACGACACAACAACTCACAAAGAGAGGTCCTCCCTATGTAACATTTTTCAACAGGTTTAGGTCAAGCTATCTGCAGCAAGAGATAGTTATTTCTTTTAAGTTAATTATCGGAATTACTGTATTGTAAAACAATATCCATTTATTGATTTTGTTATCTTTTTTTTACTTATTTTTCACACTGGAAATATGCATCGGTAAGTGCATCACCTGCACTATCGTCACCTATCTGCAACACTAGTGATCTTAAATGTTAAATGTTAAATATTAAATATTATTAAATATAGGCGTGTTCTGCAAGCCAGTAAAACCGACTTCTGGCCACCCTTTTTTGTTATATTCCAAAAAAACGTCTCTGCCTGTAGGGGGAAGTTGAAGATTACATGGCTTCCAAGCGAAACCTATTCTTTGCTTCAAAATTTCACACGGTATATCGACTTGTTTTCTAGACCTCTTATGATCGGCGTCCACTCTTCGGTATCAGGCATGGTATCTAATGCATCTTCAACCATTTGAAGTTTTGCATCCATTGCATCGATGAAATGCAAAGCAACTGCCTCGGCCATTTGAGGCTGTACTGGGCTCCCCCATTCCCCCAAATTATGATGGGAAAGCACCAAATGCTGTAAGCTAATAACTTTTTGAGAATCTAGACTAATATTGCACCGAATTGCCGCCTCTACAATCCAATTAGAAGCCATAGAAATATGTCCAATCAATTTCCCTTCGTTGCTATATTCGGTTACAATCCCTAGCTGAGCATTCATCTCCTCAGGCTTGGCAATATCGTGAAGTATAATGCCAGCTTTAATAAGATCAACATTCAAAAATGGGCGTTGGTGGGCTATAAATTCCCCGATTTCTAGCATTCTAACGATATGATAAGCAAGACCAGCAAAATAAGCATGATGATGAGTTTTTGCAGCAGGATAATGCATTAATTTATCCTCCACTTTACTAACACAAAACGATACTATTTGTCTAATCTCATCATCCGTAATACTATTTAACACCTGCTTAATTGTATGGATCAGATCAATCGGACGGATAGGTGCAGATCGTATGAAATCCGTTATGGACACTTGATCTTCATCCGTAACCTTACGAATTTTGTTGATTTTCACTTGTAGTTTTTCTCGGTAAGTTTGAGCTAACCCTTGAATTTTTACCAATCCCATAGGAAAAAATGTTTCTTTATCGGTTACTGTAACATCCCAGTATTTCGCTGATATTTGCCCGCTAGAATCACATAATACGATATCGAAATAATCTTTGGCCGGCGTACTGTTCGTTTTTTTAATGTCTAACTCTCTTAGCAAATAAAATCCTACAAACTCCTCATTGGGAATTAACTGATTAATAAGTGTCATGAGACCCTCCTGCATCTGTATTCTAATTCAATTAATGTCTACTGTAATACATTATTAATATTGCTGTAAACCTATCATCTATAAACTAATTATTTGAAACTTGCTAATATTTACTCCCTTGAATTTTTCGGAAATGCTTCTTGACTTAAAAACTTAATAACATTCCAGAAATTAACAATACTCTAGGCTAGTTTTATTAAATTTCCAAATACTTTTTTCAAAAATATTATTCTCCACACTCCATCTCGAATTATAAACAATGTTCCAATATATTTGCTTATCACAAACATAAAAAAAGAACGGGATTTCTCCCGTTCTTTTAGGCATAATAGGACCATCGCTATAAGACTTAAACGTTGTCCCTCTGTCCGTACTGTACCATAAAAATCGTTCCTGCTTCCGTCCATCTGGATAATCACCATTCGCAATTTTCATATCAACCTTTTACCGCACCTGCCGTCATGCCATCAATAAAGTATTTTTGGAAGGATAGGAATAGAATCAATATTGGAATAATTGAGAAGAATGAACCAACTATCAATAAATCATAGTTATTTCCATAGGGTGTCAGCAACGTTTTCAGACCAATTGGTAGTGTATATTTTTGAGTTTCGCTAAGTACCATGAACGGCCATATAAAGTTATTCCAACTATTCATCCCATTCAGGATCGCCATTGCAGCAAAAGACGGCTTCATAATTGGCAAGATTAATCGCACATAAATGCCATATTCGGAAGCACCGTCTACTCTACCTGCACTAATAATCTCACGGGGAATACCGCTAATATATTGTCTAAAGAAAAAAATCGTCGCTGCACTTGCTATACCTGGTAAAATAATAGCAGAATAAGTATTCATTAGTCCCAATTGATTCGTTAATGTGTACAGTGGCAACAATAAAATTTCGAATGGAACCATCATAATCATAAGCACACATATAAATAAGAAGTTTTTACCGACAAACTGATATGCTGCAAAACCATATGCTACCGTAGCACTAATAATTAAAGTTAACGCCACTTGTACAACGGTCAATACGACTGAATTGAAGAACCAATCAAAATAGGCATGCTTACCCGTAAACAAGTAATGAAAATTGTTCAGGCTCATCATCGATAAATCAAAATTCAAATTTAGTCCATAACGGACTAAATCACCACCAGGCTTAAAAGAAGCTAACAAGATCGCATAAAAAGGAATAAGTATAAGGATGCATACAAGGGTGAACAAGAAAAAGAGAACAATCTTCATCATTTTATCCTTATTCATGATTGTTCCTCCTTCTTAAACATTCCCGATATGGTTAGTTGCGTAATATTAATAATCATAGTGATTGCTAGAAGAACGATACCAACTGCAGCTGCATAGCCTAAATTATTCTTTTCGATTCCTTGACGATATAAATAACCAACAATCGTTAGACCAATGTTTTTCGGTGAGTTATTACCATTCCATAACATCATACTTTCTGTAAACATCGCTAATCCCGCATAAATACTAATTGTAAGTACATAGATAGATGTTGGCTTTAATAGCGGAATCGTAATTTTGAAAAATTGCTGTGATTTTGAAGCACCGTCAATGGCAGCAGCTTCATAATAATCATCTGGAATATTTTTCAATCCAGATAGAAAGTAAAGCATGTTTACGCCCATCCATCTCCAGGTCGCAAGAGCTACTAGTGCGATCAAACCTGTCACTTGACCCTTTAAAAACTTTACAGGCTCAATATTAATTGAGGCTAAAATATTATTGATCATTGATCCTTCCATTTCACCAAACATTAATCTGAAAATCGTACCTGCTACAACGACAGATGTTAGTGCTGGAAAGAAAAATGAAGCTTTGAAAAATTCCCTTCCCCACATGAATTTGCTATTTAATAGAACAGCAAATAACATCGGTAAAGGAATTAATATAACTAGTGTAATCACCATATAGATGAAGCTATTACCAACAGCCTTCAAAAATACGGTATCTCCCATCAGTTTCGTATAATTATTAACGCCAGCCCAGCTAGATTCCTGCCCTAAAGAAACCTTTTGAAAGCTCATCTCAAATGAATTCAATAAAGGATATGCCCAAAAGATTGCAAATACTAGTACAAATGGAAGAATGAATACATACGGTGCTATCTTCTGTGAGTAAATAAATCTTTTTATCAAGGTCATTTCCTCCCTTTAAGAATAGAACCGCTATAAATCCAACGTGCTAATTGTACGTCATTTATAGCGGTTCTACATTTCATGAGATAGCTTTGCTATTTCAATTCTTGTTCAATTTGAGCCTGAGCATCGTTTAATGCTTCCGTTACGTCTCTTCCATCCTCAAAAATCTCATTAAGTGTAATCGTTCCGAGGACGTTATTAATAGTTGGCGATGCTGATGTAGATTTGATCATTTCAATTTCACTCTTAATATCATTCAAAACATCAAATGGATTATTCACAAAATACTTTACAAATGTATTTTCTGGGTTATGTGTAACTTCTTCCATCTCCCAAACATTCATATTGAGTGGGTCAAATCCTAATGTGTTCCAAATTTCAATATTTGCATCCTCAGTTAGCTTAGCAAAAGCTAAGAAATCTTTAGCTAATTGAACATCTACTGCAGTTTTTGTTACAACAGTACCTGTACCTCCACCACCAACAGAACGCGGCATACCTTTTTCTAATACTGGGATTGGAGCAAGTGCGATTTTCCCGCTAAGCTCACCCATATAGTTTGTATAACGAGACATGAACCAGAATGGTAGGAATGCTGTAGCATAGTTGCCAGCGTTGAATTCACCATATGCTTCCTCTGTATCTGGTTGACCACCTGCAATCGTTGCTATCACATTGTTATCTTGTAAATCTTTAAGCATAGTTAACGCTCTAATAGCTTCTGGAGTGTTCACTTGAGGAATGCCATTATCATCTGTCAAATCTGATCCTTGCTGTGCAAGTAATTGAGATAATTGCCATAGAGCACTTGTATCCGCTGTACCCATATATTTACCTGTTTCTTCATAAAGCTTTATACCTGCTTGCTTAAAATCTTCCCAAGTTTCAATTGTTGTATAATCAACACCAGCTTGCTCCAATAGTTCTACATTGTAGTAAGCTACTGATGCACCTACATGGGAATCAATGCCGTAATTTTTTCCATCTTTAGTATAGAGATTAATACGAGATTCTACGACTGTATCACGATAAGGATCAATGACATCATTAAGAGGTTCTAGTTGTGGAGTACCTGCTAAGAAATCGGGGAATTTACCTAATTCTATGTCTGCGATATCTGGTGCACCTACACCTGTTTGAATCGCAATACTAAGTTTATTGTGCATATCATCATATGGCATTACGGAAACATTGAGTTTAATTTGACGCTCTGGATTTGCAGTATTCCATTTTGGAAGCATCGTTTCAAAGAGCTGTCCATGCAATTCAACAAACGTCCAGTAGGATAACTCAGTAGCTGTTTCATCTGCACCACCATCGATTACAGCATCACTGCCACCTTTGTTACCACCATTATTTCCTCCGTTACCACCTGAACACGCAATCAACATAGCAAACATTGACACCACAACAGCTAAACTTAACCATCTTTTAATCATGTTTGACCCTCCTAATTTTAGTTGCGAATTTTTTTCAAACGGATAACATTCCAAGAAGCTTTTGCAAGACTAGCTGATACATAACCATCCTTTAATTCCGAGACGCCTTTGGAATGAGGCTTAACCTTCTCTTCCAGCGCAGTATTGGCTGCTTTCAAGTCATCATGCTCTAGCACAACATGCTCAACAAGTTGATAATCTTCGAAGCTTCTGGTATCACACGTTAGAGATAAAGATTCCGTCAAATTACGATTGAGGGCAAATATAGTTAATTCTTCCTGTTGTTCATTGTATACGACCGCACTATCTAGATAAGGAACATCTGTATAGTCCTGCGCATCGTATTTCGGCGAATCTACGATCGGTAGCAATGATGTACCTCTTCCATAGATTGATGTGTGGAGATAAGGATAAAAGATCGTTTGCTTCCAAGCCTTTCCGCCTTCTTCAGTCATGATTGGAGCGATAACGTTAACTAGCTGTGCTAAGCATGCCATTTTAACTCGATCAGCATGTCGTAATAGCGTAATTAACATACTTCCCACTAAAAGTGCATCTTCAAAATTATAATTATCCTCCAGCTGAGGTGGAGCTATACTCCATGGATCGATCTTCTTATCTTGATCATTAGAGTGATACCATACATTCCATTCATCAAAGCTAAGATTCATCGTTTTCTTGCTACGTTTTTTGGCTTTTATGTAATCACAAGTAGAGATAACCGTATGAATGAAATGCTCCATATCCATCGTTCTAGCTAAATAATTTGCTGAATCTCCATCACGATTTCCATAGTACTGATGCAAAGAAACAAAATCTGTTACCTCGTAAGTATGACTAAGTGTCGTCGCTTCCCATTCTGGAAAGGTTGGCATTGCTGCGCTGGAACTTCCACAAGATACTAATTGAATATCCGGATCAACTAGTCTCATCACCTTTGCTGTTTCGTAAGCAAGTCTTCCATACTCGTCAGCAGTTTTTTGACCAATTTGCCAAGGTCCATCCATTTCATTCCCTAAGCACCATGTTTTAATGTTATGAGGTTCCTTATAGCCATGCTTTATTCTTAAATCGCTCCAATAGGTTCCTCCAGGATGATTACAATACTCCAACAAATCTCGAGCTGCATCTATACCTCTAGTCCCTAGATTTACAGCCATCATAACTTCTGAGCCTATATCCTTTGCCCATTTAATAAATTCATTCGTACCGACATAGTTGGGTTCTAAAGTACGCCATGCCAATTCTAATCTCTTTGGACGGTCTTCTACTGGACCTACTCCATCCTCCCAGTTATATCCTGATACAAAATTCCCCCCTGGATAACGAATAATTGGAACTTGTAGCTGTTGAATTAACTGTTTTACATCCCCTCGGAAACCGAACTCATCAGCAGTTGGATGTGTTGGTTCATAAATCCCACCATATACAGCTCGACCTAGATGCTCAATAAATGACCCATATATACGGGAATCAACCTCAGCAATTTTAAAATCTTTATCAATGATCATTTTTGCCTTAAGTCCAGATGATAGCAAAATATCATTCCCCTTTCATGTAAGAAGATAGTTTATGAATACGTTTTCAACAATAAAATAGCATAAAGTCTTTTTCTTGTAAACACAATATTCTAAACTAGTTTAGACTAATCTAAACCAATCTGATTACGAACTCATTTTTCGACAAAAATACGATATTTCCAATCGTTTAGTTTAAATATAGTTAAAGTAAAACCATCTGTATGTAAACAATATCCTTTATTTTACTTTTTCTTTCGTATATGATAGGACATATCACATTTAAGGAGATAAAGTGTATGATCTATATTAAAGATCTCATGAGCGGTGTTCATATTTTTAAGGCTTTAAGCTCCGAAGTACGTATTCAAATACTTGATTTGTTAGTAAAAAAACAATCCTTGAATCTTAATGAACTTGCTAGTGAACTTAAATTAACGAACGGTGCAATTACGATGCATATTAAAAAATTGGAAGAAAGTGGACTAATACATATTAATTCAACCGTTGGTAAGCATGGTATTCAGAAGATCTGCTATCTTAATGAAGATAAATTATTAATTGATTTGAAACCTGCAGCGCAAGAAAACCTTTATGAGGTTGAAGTTCAAGTTGGTCATTATAGTAATTATTCAGCACTACCTACCTGCGGTCTGGCAACGAAGGACAGTATTATTGGAGATTTTGATGATCCAAGATATTTCGCTGATCCTCAAAGAATTAACGCAGAAATCATTTGGCTATCTGAAGGATTTTTGGAATACCGTATTCCAAATTATTTAAAACCCAATCATATATTTAAAGAAATTCAGTTTTCTATGGAATTAGGATCAGAGGCCCCTGGATTTTGCAATAATTATCCTTCAGACATTTATTTTTCATTGAATAACATTGAAATTGGATCTTGGACTAGTCCTGGTGACTTTGGTGATACTCGTGGTAATTTCAACCCAGAATGGTGGCCACCACATTTAAATCAATACGGGATGTTAAAATTAATTAGAATTAATAACGAAGGTAGTTTTATTGATGGCTGTCGTATTTCAAATGTATCACTCCACCATATTCAACTTGATTATAAGAGCGACTTAACATTTAGAATTGGCTTGCCCGAACATTCATTGAATAAAAGAGGCTTAACGATTTTTGGTAAGAACTTTGGTAACTATAGTCAAGATTTACTTGCAAGAGTACTATATGATGTCCATGATCATTAAGTTTAACTTAGCTAACACAATATATAAGCCAGTTAAGACTATTAGGATCTCCTAGCATTCTTGACTGGCTTATTGTCTAAAAATTCTCCTAGTAAAGGAATGATAACATGCTAACGCAACAATCGATGTTTGTTCGTACTGATGAGCAGAAGCAAAAAATGAAGTTAATAGGTGAACTAGCGGATTCCTTTATCGAAGAGGCACATGCTGCGGATCTAGAAAATCGTTTCTCCTATGTTCATATTGAGGCATTACGTGGAATGGGCTATCCTGCATTCACCGTACCGAAAGCATTAGGAGGGCAAGAAATATCCATTTATGAGCTCGTGCTCTATCAAGAACGATTAGCTCAAGGTGATGCCGCTATTGCATTAGGCATTGGATGGCATTTAAGTGTAATGTATGACTTGAATTACCGGCAACTATGGTCTGGGGAGCAAGTAGAGAAAATAAATAACAATGTTGTAGCAGAACAGGCGATAGTTAATCGAGCTGCTACAGAAAAATCAACAGGAAGCCCTCAACGTGGCGGTAAGCCACAAACCACGGCTATAGCTTTATCCGATGATACCTTCCTGATCAATGGTCGTAAAACTTTCACTTCATTATCACCAGTACTAGATTACTATATTGTCACTGCTGGATATGAGGAGCGAACAGTAGAATTTATTATTCCTCGTGGTACAGAAGGAATAACGATCGATCCTACATGGGATGTTGTCGGAATGAAAGGTACAGCTAGTCATGATCTCGTGTTAGACAACGTCATCGTTCCTAAAGAAGCGTTAGTCTACTATTATCCAAGTGAACGAATCTCTGCAGCTAGCCCTTCGCTATTGCATATTCCTGCTTGCTATCTAGGCATTGCACTTGCAGCGAGAAGAGAAGCGCTAGTATTTGCTAAGGCATATCAGCCAAGTACGTTAACTCAGCCGATTCTTTATACTCCTTCAGTAACCCAACAACTAGGTCAAATGGATTTGGAACTTCATGCAGCTCGTCATTTTCTATACAGTGTGGCACAGCGTTGGGATAATAGGGATCGCACTCAGGATGACACTAGCTTTATCCCTGAACTTACAGCTGCAAAAGTATTTGCTCAAAAAGCTGCGATGTCGGTTGTTGATATCGCAATGAGAATTGTTGGTGCGCATAGCCTTGCGATCAGTCACCCATTGCAGCGTTTATATCGAGATGTTCGATTCGGACTACATAATCCTCCAATGGAAGACATGGTGATTACGAATTTAGGCAAACAAGCTATTCTAGAGGCAGAGCTTATAACTTAAGTCGAACCTAACAAGGAATAAATTCACGCAACTCCTTGTTTCTCCTCGTATATATTATTCATTTATCATCGCGTACAATTCTCTGTACGTTGTAGGGGTTATTTTCTCATATTCCATAAACCGTTTATTGAAATAGCTGACACTTGGGTAACCCGCTTCATTAGCGATTTGACCTATTGAATAATCACGGCGCTCCAGCAGCCATTGCTTAGCTATTTGCAGTCTACATCTTGTTATAAACTCCATTGGTGTAATCGACATGGTCTGTTTGAATAATTTGCAGAAATAGTGAGGGCTGACATCCGCTTTGCTTGACCAATATTCGAGCAGAAAAGGTTCAGTAGCAGAAGATTGCATATCAGGAAGCAAATCCAATATCTTCTTATTCGTTCCCCCTTGCTTCCGCTCTGTTAAAGGAATGGCTTGCTCAATAAAATTAATAACTAATGCGTACGTCCTAGCTGATAATTGTGTCGGATTAAGCATTAGATTGGTTTCTGCCTCTAGCATCAATTCATCATGTAGTTTGATCCAAAGTTCGGTTTGTTTTAAGGTCCACAGTTGACCTGGTTTAATGTTATTACTTAGTAAATAGTCTTTCAGCTTATCTCCATAAAAATGAATCCAACGGATATTCCAAGGCTGATCTTTACTGGAATAGTAATTTTGCTCCTGTTGAGGATAATAAAAAACAGCATCTCCTGGACCGAGAATATGCTCAACACCATCTAACTTAACAAAGCCATAACCCGATTCGACAACATGAATATTATAACTAATCATTTGATTGGGCTTACGTTGTACAATGTGATCAGGCTCTGAGATATAATGACCAACAGACTCAGGATAGATGAAATAAATATTTTCAGATAGTGTAACCATATGGAATTGACGTCTCAATTATATTCACCTCGATGACAATTTTGTTTTAATCATAAACAAAATACTATCATTTTATTTTTAATACAGTAGAAGTATAATCACAATATACTACTAATCAAGGAGTGAATCAATTGTCTAATCGTAAGCTAAAATGGGGAGTTTTAGGTAGTGCTCGAATTGCAGTTAATTCAGTTATTCCAGGTATTCTTCAATCGCAATTTAATGAAGTCATAGCTATTGCAAGTAGAAATTTAGAGAAAGCACAAGAAACTGCAATTAAATTTCAGATTCCAAAAACATACGGTTCTTATGAACAATTATTACAGGATCCAGACATCGATGCAGTTTATATACCGCTGCCAAATCATTTGCACTATGAATGGACGATCAAAGCAGTTCAAGCTGGAAAACATGTCTTATGCGAAAAGCCATTAGCATTAAATGCAGAAGAAGCAGAGCGAATGGTACGAGCTGCCAAGGAAGCCGGTGTTATATTAGCAGAAGCTTTCATGTATCGATATCATCCGAGATATACTCAGATTAAGGAAATTATTGATAGTGGAGAAATCGGTGAAGTAAGAGGAATTCGTAGTAGCTTTACTTTCAATAACGCTAATGATTTGAACAATGTACGTTATCGAAAAGAATGGGGTGGAGGAGCAATTTACGATGTTGGCTGCTATCCGATCACTGCTGCGAGATTGTTGCTTGGTAAAGAACCCGAAGCCGTTACAGTTCAAGCTCAGTTTTCTAATCTTCATGGTGATGTAGATATGATGGCTGCAGGCTTAATTGAATTTAAAGGTGATGTCTCACTTCAATTTGACTGTGCAATGTGGTCAGCTTTCCGTAACCCGCTAGAAGTACTAGGTTCTGAAGGAATCATCGAAGTCCCTTCAGCCTTCGTAACGCCGACCGAAGAAAGTAGTCATTTCTATATCAATAAATCCGGAGAGAGAAATAAAATATCAGTACCGTTTCTAAATGCATATTCATTACAAGCAGATGCCTTTGCTCAGGCAGTTCTTCAAAGGAAGCCACTACCGTTTGACGGGGCAGATGCCGTTCACAATATGAAAATTATAGAGGCATGTTTAGCTTCAGCAACAGAAAAAACGAGAGTGAAACTTAGCGAATAGAGGTGTATAAAATGGAATATATAAATATTGCAGGATGCCGTAAGCCCGTTTCAAGATTAATGAAGGGTACTGATTATTTTGTCCATGACAACTACGAGCTTGTTCAAAAAAATATGGATGCTTTTATTGCAATCGGTGGAAATTCTTTGGACACTGCACATATATATTGCGGTGGTCAGAGTGAAGAAGTGATTGGTAGATATATCGAGGACCGAGGAATTCGGGAGCAATTAGTCATTTTAACAAAAGGGGCGCATCATGATCAAAATGGCCCACGATTAGCTAAAAAGGACATTGCATATGATCTCTCGCTTAGCTTAGAGAGATTACGAACAAACTACATTGATCTATACGCTCTACACCGTGATGATCCCAATACACCTGTAGAACATATTATGGATGCATTAAATGAATATGTAGAGGCAGGCACAGTGCAGGCTATTGGTACTTCGAATTGGACTTGGCAGCGTATACAAGAAGCTAATGATTATGCAAAGCGTGCAGGCTTAACAGGCTTTACATTCAACAGCCCTAATTTAAGTCTTGCTAAAACTAACGAGCCATTCTGGAAAGATTGTGTTTCCGCAGATAAAGAAACATGTAATTGGCATGAGGAGGTTCAAATGCCTTTACTTTCATGGTCCTCACAAGCTAGAGGTTTCTTTACAGGTCTGTTCACACCAGAAAATCGAGAAAATGCTGATTTGGTCCGTGTATTTTATAGTGATGCAAATTGGGAGCGTTTGAGTAGAGCCAAGCAGCTTGGGGAACAAAAAGGACTGACTGCTATTCAAATTGCGCTTGCCTATGTCATGAATCAGCCATTTCCTACTTGTGCATTGATTGGAGCACGAAGTGAAGCCGAGCTATCATCTTGCAACGAAGGTGCAGTAGTTAAACTGACGAAGACAGAGATGGACTGGCTTGATCTAACAACGGCTCAACTACGATAGATAGAGTAATAATAATTACCATCAGGCTGATAACAATTAGAAAATGGCGATACAGGAATAGTTCCTTGTATCGCCATTTTTCCTACTATCCAGTAGTCGTTTCTAATAATACAAATGATGGATAGTTCATTAACTTGAACATTATTGCAATATACTCAAAAGTGTAATCTCATGTCCATAGCAAAGTTACACCTATAGCCAAATCGTTGATGTTTCTGGACAAATAGCTTATATATTATTACCGTCTTTTTCAAGTATACTTAAACTAGATGATTAACTATATAAACAAATATTAAGGAGTAGCTTCACATCATGTTCAAACGACTCACGGCACTATTTTCAATTCCATCTTATGCCTTACTCTTTTTATGTATGTTGCTGCAAGGAATGGCTATTTCACTCAGTGCACCTTTTTTATCCATTTATTTCACGGAGCAACTTGGCGTATCTGTCGGGATGTTTGGTGTTTTTCTATCCGTTACGTTAATTGCTGGGATATGGATCAGTACGCTCATAGGCAGACGCTCTGACCTCGGCTTAAATCGAAAAAGCATATATCTTGTTGCGACTCTCTTTAATGCTCTTGCTTTTTGCGGATACTTGCTCATTAAAGACTTTACGATTTTGTTCATCTATATGACTGTGTTCACCGCTCTCGGTGCGCCAGGGATGCCTCAATTGTTTGCAATCTCTAGAGAAGCAGTCAATAAAAGCAACTCTACTGACCATGCGTTTGCTAATTCTACCTTGAGGGCTGCTTTCTCGCTCGGCTTTATTACTGGTCCTTTGCTCGGTACGCTTCTAATTACTTTTATTGGGTTTAAAGGGATTTTCTCGGGTACGATCGGGGTTTTCCTGCTCGTTGCCTTACTTGTGTTACTATTTCTTAAAACAAATACAGAACTTAAAATCAGTAATGCTGAAGTGAAAAGGTTCAGGCTAGGTCAAAATATTAATATTCTGCTTCCTTTTTTGGTACTAATATTCATGTACATCGCTCACTGGACGAGCACCCTTAATACGGCACTCTTTATTACCAACAATCTAGGAGGAACGACAAGCGATGTCGGTCTTGTCAGCAGTATTTGTGCTGCGCTAGAGATCCCTTTTATGCTTATGCTAGGTATACTTAGTGCAAAGTACAGTAACCGAATCTTGATGATATTTGGGGCAGTTCTAGGAGCAGCTTATTATCTCGTTGTCCTTATCTCTGGTGAGATGTGGCAATTGCTTGCAGCCCAAGTTCTACTGGCTGTTTTCGTTGCCGTTTTTTCAGCGATTGGCATTAGCTACATCCAAGACCTTCTTCCTAATATGCCTGGATATGCTTCTACGCTCTACTCTAATTCATCTACAATCGGTAGACTAATTGGTAGTCTTGTTGGCGGGGGATTAGCCACTATTGTCGGTTACCGATATTCATTTGTATTCTGTTTTATACTTATCATTATTTCTATAATTCTGCTAGTAGTAAGCGGACGTCAATCTGTAGATGAGCCACGTAAATTAGCGGTTTAATCTTAACTTCTCGGAACATTCTTAAACATTAAGCCCATTCTCTCTTATTGTATAGAGAATGGGCTTTTGTTATTGTTCTACGTTAGTTTGCACCTAAAATCCATATCGAATGTGTAATTACACATTGCTAAGCTTTCTTCGGTTCACTACCCATAATAACAGAATCCTTAGGCAACAGAAGAGCAAATATCCCTAGTAGAGGTAAGTATGCACATAATTGAATAATGATTGAGACACCATAGGAATCCATTAACCATCCCATGAATACAGAACCTAAACCTGCTAAACCAAAAGATAATCCAAAAAATAATCCAGCTACCGTACCAACGTGTCCTGGCAATAACTCTTGAGCATATACGATAATGACTGAGAAGCCGGACATTAAAATTAATCCAATAATGACACATAATATCATGGCCATCGCAGGTTGTACGTGTGGAAGTAAAATAGAAAACGGTGCAGTTCCAAGTATTGAGAACCATATTATCTTCTGACGTCCAAAGCGGTCCGCCATTGGTCCGCCAATAAATGTTCCTACCATACCTGCAAATTGTAGAGCAAACAAACACATCTGCGCTCGAGATAGCGGCAATTCATACTTATCCATAAAGTAGAAAGTGTAATACCCCGTCATACTTGCTAAATATACGAATTTTGAAAACAGCATTAAAATAAGAATAATCATGACATAACCAATGAAAGATTTGCTGAACGCTTGACGAGGCGCTTCTGCTGGAAGTGAAAGCTTACTAATTGCTACCTCTTTCACCTTCTTACCATACCATCGTCCAACAACAGTTTGTACCATAATTCCTATGATCGCCAATATTGTAAACCATAGAAAACTTAATTGGCCAAGCGGTACAATCATTACTACAATAATTACCGGTGCCAAAGCTTGACCGAAGTTGCCACCTACTTGAAAGATAGACTGCGCTAATCCTTTTCCTTTACCTGCTGCCAAATGTGCAACTCGTGATGATTCTGGATGAAGAATAGATGAACCAATACCAATAAAAGCAGAGGCTAGTAATAGAACGCCAAGGGATGGCGCAAAAGCTAAACCAATCATACCTAAAAGAGTGAAGACCATTCCTAAAGGTAAAAGCATCGGCATCGGTTTACGGTCTGTACAATAACCGATCAGCGGTTGTAGAATAGAAGCTGTAACATTTAAAGTGAATGCAATCCATCCTACCTGTGTGAAGGACAGATTCAAATTTTGCTGAAAAATTGGAAATGCTGCAGGCACGATAGATTGCATCGCATCGTTTAACAAATGTGCAAAACTTACGCCAAACAGGACGGTCATTGCCGTTTTCGTTGTTTTTGTCATAGAATGACATCCTCTCCTTGATTTATCTTAGATATGATTGTATCGAAAGAAGGATGAGGCTGTCGCCGTCAAAATTGCGAAAATACGCAATTTTTGCTATATACTAGAAAGGTGATTGATTTATGCATATGAAAATTATTTTTCCACAGCTGGAACTACACAGCATAGAGAGTAACTTTACAAATGATCCTCATATTCATCCGGCACATTATCAAATGACAATTCCTATACGTGGACATTGCCATTTCACACATAAAAGCAAGGAAAGAAAACTGGTCGCTGGAGAAGGCTTGTTACTTCCTCCACAGGATCAACACCATTTCCATCAAGGACCTGATGATGGAATTATTATTTTCCAAATCAACGAGGATAGTCTATACCCCGCTGATTCATCCTTTTTTTCTGAGCCTAAATATAAATACGAGTTTGATCCAACCAAAGTATCTGCCTTCCTTCAGCGATGGAGTTCCTCGTTCTTTGTTTCCGGAACTACTGAACAGTTAGCGCTAGAGGAGAGAGAACTGCAGGGACTTCATTATGTGCACAATTTAATTTGGGGACTCAAATCTAGTGACTCTATGCAATCACCCACACAATTAGACCACGATAATCGCTATATTAGTAGGGCCATTGATTATATCCACGCTCACTACTCTGAATCTATTCGTATTGAGCAGTTATCAGCCATTGCATTACAAAGCCGTTATCACTTTATTCGCAGCTTTAAATCGATTACTGGCTTTACCCCCTACCAGTACGTGCTTAGACTTCGGATTCAGAAGGCACAAGAGCAACTTAGGCAAACAAGTAAATCTGTGATGACACTTAGCATAGAATTAGGTTTCTCTAGCCCAAGCCAATTTTATCGCTCTTTCATTAAGCGTGTTGGTATTACCCCAGAACAATATCGCCTATCCACGACAATTTAATATATTTATAATAAGGGCTTACTTTGATTACCTCAAAGTAAGCTCTTATCCTGATATGATCTAGATATGGTACGTGCTTCTTGTAGCCTCAATTCTTTTTGGAACTGAATAGGACTCATAGCGGTTACCTCTTTGAAGTGTCTATGTAGCGATGAGCCACTCATATTCACTATTTCAGCAAGTTCTTCAATCCGAAATGATTTATCATATTTATTTGTTATATGTTCAATAACATCCTTTATTAGATGTGCAGCACTACCCTCAATTGCAATTTGTTGAAGCCTAGCACCATGTTACCCTTGCAGAACCCTGTAAACTTATTTGCTTCAATTTGCTTATCTCAAGCACTATCAACACAAAAAAGCACACTAATCAAGCGTAACTGAGCTTGATTAGTGTGCTTTCGATCGTTAATATGACTTCACTAGCACCCATCTATATCAGATCGGTGATTGGAAACTTGTTTATTACTGACTAGCCTGCTAATCAGAAGCGGCCGTAGAAGGCATCACGGTAAACCTCTGCCAATTCCGAAACAAGCGGCAATTTCGGATTCGCAGTCGTACATTGGTCTTCAAATGCACGGTCTGCCAAATAATCTACACGAGCTTCGAAGTCCTTAGCGTCAAATCCCAATTGCTGGAACGACTCTTCAATACCAAGCGCCTTGTTCAGCTTACGGATAGCATTAATCAAGCTATTTACACCCTCTTCAGTCGTACGAGCCGGCAAGCCAAGAATCTGTGCGAGTTCAGCATAACGCTCATCTGCTACGAAATGTGAATATTTAGGGAAAGAAGCAAATTTGCTTGGTTTTTTCGCATTGTAACGGATAACGTGAGGCAAAAGGATTGCATTTGTGCGTCCATGTGCAGTATGATATTCTCCCCCCCATTTGTGTGCAAGGCTGTGATTAATTCCAAGGAATGCATTCGCAAATGCCATACCAGCAATCGTAGAAGCATTATGCATCTTCTCACGGGCGAGCGGATCACCCTCAAGTGCTGATTTTTCAAGGTATCTGAACACCAGTTGAATCGCCTTAATCGCAAGACCATCAGTGTAATCATTCGCCATGACAGATACAAATGCCTCAATAGCATGTGTAAGAACGTCCATACCTGTATCCGCAACTGCTACCATAGGCAGGGAGTATACAAATTCTGGATCAACGATCGCTACGTCTGGTGTCAATTCGTAGTCAGCCAAAGGATACTTCGTGTTGCCAAGACCCTTATCCGTAATAACCGCGAAAGAAGTTACCTCAGAACCTGTACCAGAGGTCGTTGGGATCGCAACAAATTTAGATTTTTTTCCAAGACGCGGATATTTATATATCCGTTTTCGAATATCCATGAATTTTTGTTTAAGACCTTCAAATTCAGTATCTGGATACTCGTAAAACAGCCACATTGCTTTGGCAGCATCCATTGGAGACCCACCGCCGAGGGCAATGATACAGTCAGGTTCGAATCGATTCATCATCTCTGTACCACGAGCTACAGTAGTCGTGGATGGGTCCGGTTCTACCTCAGAGAACACTTCGATTGCAACTGGGGTCTGACGTTGACGAAGGTAATGTTCTACTCTTTCCACATAACCCAGTTTTATCATCATAGGGTCTGTGATAATAGCTACACGGCTAATATCCGGCATTTTAGAAAGATACTGCGTTGCTCCCTTTTCAAAGTAAATCTTATTTGGAACTTTGAACCATTGCATATTCACCGTACGACGTGCCACCCTTTTTATATTAATCAAGTTCACTGCTGTTACGTTAGAAGAAGTGGAGTTACGACCATATGATCCACAGCCTAGTGTCAGGGATGGCAGGTTCGTGTTATAAATATCACCAATAGCACCATGTGTAGAAGGTGAATTCACGATAATCCGTCCTGTTTGGAGACGATCAGAGAACTTCTGGATAACCTCTTCATTGTGAGAGTGAATAACAGAAGAATGACCCATGCCGTTAAAGGCTACAATTTCAGCTGAACGTTCAATCCCTTGACCAGCATTTTTCACTTTGTAGCATGCAAGTACAGGACTGAGCTTCTCTGCAGACAACGGATATTTCATACCCACGCCTTCAAGCTCTGCCACTAGAATCTTGGTGTCTTCTGGAACTTCAATACCTGCCATTTTTGCAATCTTCACTGCAGATTGACCAACAATAACAGGGTTAACAGTACATTTATCTGTATTCATAGTGCTAGCTGTCAGCTTTGCTGTTTCTTCTTTATTCATAAAGTAACAGCCATTAGCAATCATTTTTTTCTTCACTTGATCAAAAATTGGTTCTTCAATTATAACTGATTGTTCAGATGCACAGATCATACCATTATCGAAGGATTTAGACAGAATCAAGTCAGTGACAGCTTGATCTATATCTGCACTCTTTTCAATGAAGCAAGGTACGTTACCAGGACCTACGCCAAGTGCCGGCTTACCACAGCTATATGCAGCTCTTACCATGCCAGAACCACCTGTCGCTAGAATCAAGGCAATATCTGAATGATTCATAAGTGCATTTGTCTTATCCATAGAAGGAAGGTCAATCCATTGGATGCAGCCTTCCGGTGCACCATTCTTCACAGCTGCTTCAAGTAAAATTTTGGCTGCTTCACGGCTACAATTTTGTGCTGATGGATGGAATCCAAAAATAATCGGGTTACGTGTTTTAATGGAGATAAGTGCCTTAAACATCGTAGTAGATGTAGGATTTGTTACTGGGGTAATTCCCATAATAATCCCTACAGGCTCTGCAATCTTTTGATAGTTCTGATATGGATTATCTTCGATAACACCTACAGTTTTTTCATATTTGATACTGTGATAAACATATTCTGTAGCAAACATATTCTTAGTAATTTTATCTTCATATACTCCGCGTCCTGTCTCTTCTACAGCCAACTTCGCAAGATGCATATGCTTGTCGAGACCTGCAAGAGCCATCGCCTTTACAATGTTGTCAATTTGCTCTTGATTCATTCCCATAAATTTTTCTTGTGCCTTTAGAGATTTGTCAATCAAAGTCTGGATATACTCGTCAGCGCTCTGCTTGATGTCCTTAACAGCTTCATTCTTAATCGCCATTATGCTCACTCTCCTAGGTAAAAAGTTATTTTTGTTCTGTGATTGAATAATACCACAGCAATCCGCAGGTATAATGTGAAAAATATCACAATGTACCTTATATATTTTGTGACTATTCTGATTATTAATATCGAGACTTGCCGAAAAGTTGGTTTACCAAATTCAATGCTCAATACAATCATTATCGAGGGTAGTGGAACCTAAAAAAGCTGCCGCCTGCAAAGTACAGACAGCAGCTTCTTCAAGTTGCGGCTTTTTTAGATTGGCTTAATTAGCTCTTCCTATAATTCAAATTAAATCTGATTTTTGTAGTAGCTTTTGCACGATCTCAGCCACTTCTGCTCTCGTTATAGATGCTTTCGGAGCAAGCTCATTAACGGATTTCCCACTAATAATTCCTGCTTTCAGACTTTCGGCAATTGCGGCTTGTGCCCACTTCGATACGCTATCCGCATCTGCGAACGGAAGCAATAATTCGCTTTCTTCGACGTTAGAAAGCATCTCTTTCAAGCCTGTAATCTCCATCGCCCTCGCTAGAATAGTAATGGCCTGCTCTCGCGAAAGGGTGTCCGTTGGTCTGAAGGTTCCATCACCAAAGCCGTCAATCAGCTTGTACGAATATGCGGATTGTATCCCGCCAGCATACCATTCTCGAGCCCATATCGTTAAGATACCTAAATCGAATGACTAGTCTGATTATCAATGCGTTATTCGAGAACTCAGCAAAGCGAGTTCAATAAGATATTACCGCTAGCTATGCTACTTTAGCTTCTTTAAGCTGCTGTGTCGATTTACTAGTCCTGAATGTTGCAATAGAATACAAAATTAACGCTCCCCAAATAAGTATAAAACTACTCAATTGCCCACTTGTAAAAGGCTCGTTAAATACAAATATAGCAAGCATCAAGCTTGTTGTCGGTGCAATATATTGAATGAATCCTACCATAGACAAAGGTAGTAGTTCTGTTGCTTTTGCAAACCAGAAAAGAGGCATCGCCGTAGCTATCCCTGCTAAGAGCAACAATATGAGAGACGAGCTTGATAGTGTAGATAGAGTAGCTGTACCTTGAGCTTGAATAAAAACTAAATAGAATAGCGAAATAGGAAATACAATTAATGTTTCCCAAGTGAGTCCTAGAAGGACATCTAGTTTAGCAACTTTTTTAGCGAGACCATATAGTGCAAAGGAAATAGCTAGCGATATTGAAATCCACGGAATATGTCCGTATTGAATCGCTAACATCAAGACTCCTATACCTGCGAGAACAATAGCTAGCCACTGACCCAGATGAAGCCTTTCCTTTAAGAAAACGACAGCGAATAACACACTGATTAACGGGTTCATATAATAACCCAAACTTGTTTCGACGACATGGTGATCGTTGACAGCCCAAATAAATATGAGCCAATTACAAGTAATAAATAGAGAACATAAAATAACTGCTACCTTACTCTTCCGATCTACAATAGCCGCTTTCATATGCTTCCATCGCTTGGCAACGGTAACGATTATGGCAACAAAGACGAATGACCATAGTATCCGATGAGATAGTACCTCTAATGCAGGCATAGTATCGAACATGCGCCAATATAAGGGTAATAGTCCCCAACATAAATAGGTTAATACTGCATAAATTATGCCTTTCTTCATAAAAAAACTCCTTCTGTTGTATACTTGCTCTGTGCTGGGATTGTTAGAAGATCATCCCGATATTATATATCAGCCTACTCGACTTGTACAATTCTAAAAAAGCCCAGCTAATTGCTCAACATAAGCAGTTAGCTGGGTTTAATAATTCGATCATCTTAATGAGATTCGATATCTGAAATAGCCGCTGGATAATTACAACTATGATCAGATTCACGCGTTCAGCGCAGCTTACATCCGTTGCAACCAAGCAGGTGTTGATACAAAGCCATTGGATGGCATGTTTTTACCCGATGCCATTGCCGAAGCCATTGAAGATTTCGGGTTTTGACATAACATACCACTCTGGATCGTGTCTTTGCTAGGGAGTTTGTTTATTACGGTTCTTTCCTTCATCATGATTCTTACTGACTATGCAAGTTTCTTTCGGATTTACCTATATACCGTTATCGCTCCTGTTCCGCTGTCATCTTTTGCGGGGGGGAGCCAGGTCAGAGTGTTGGAAAATCATTTTTGAAAGGGTATGCGGATACCGGAGCAGTCACGATGGTGTGGACGTATATCGGAGAACTGATCTTTAACATGTTAATACTCGTAGGGAGACGGTTAAAATGGCTGACCGAATTCTCAGCGAGATGCTTGGATTGGAAAAAAGGTATGGCATTGTATTACTGAATGGCCTTCAAAAACAACCTTATTAGAGCCAGTGCATCTTGACGCTGTCTATCCGTGCATTGATTGAGTGCGGCCATAATCAGTTCTGTGTCCGTATTGGGTTCGGCATTTTCCTCATGTGGCAGCAATAAATCGTTTGGGGACAGTTTAAGTAACTTGCATAGGGCTAGCATCGTCTCAATCGACATGCCTACTTTCCCGCGCTCAATGTCGGCGCAAAATCTTGGGACACGTCCTATCTGCTCAGCTACATTCTCTCGGGATAGTTGCAACGCTTCTCTTTGTTTGCGAATGCGTTGCCCTACCTTCTTTTTATCGTACACATTCATGCTCCTCACATTCAAATAGACTATTGAATTTTATAACTCCTATTATGAGTGAGTACAAAATTGACTAAAATGAGTTTTAAATATACCATAAAGGTGGTTTATAAATTCACAACTTATTTTGATGCATCATATTCATTTAAAGGCAGGTGTACAGATGGATGGGCTATTGAGGAAGCTAGAATTGGAAAGGAGAAAAATGAATGAGCTTGGAGAGCAATTATTGAAGAAAAACATCTCCTTATCGGATAACAAAGAATTAAAGAGACAAAGCAGAAAGGTTGATACATTGATTACGCAATACATGAAGCGCAGGTGAACTCAGGGATATTTTAAATAGAGGATAGGGTGCCGATGGAGTTTCCGTCTTGGTTTAGACAAGCGATAAAAGAGATTAGATGACATTTCCGCTCATATCGAGCATCATTCTGCTCTTAACAGCATTGGTGACAAATAAAGAAAAGCACTTGAACGTTTATTTGCGTGCATGGACATCAGACGTATACCAGAATTTGCAGATTAGGAAGACAAGCAGTATTTGAAGCAGGCGGTCATGAACGAACTGCTATATTTGCAAGGGTTGAAGGACGGTATGCAACTTGCAACTTCGTTGGCGGATCACCTGCATGCATTTGAAGGGTTAGGCTACGCGAATACAAATAATCGCAAACCTGTTGCACACATGGAAGATTCGGGAGGTTCGTCAGATGGAAGTGAAAATCAACCGGCTAATCCGGGAATATACCGAAAGTTTATTCTTTGAACTGTCTTTGCGACAGTTCTTTTTTTCTGTTTTGGCAATCATCTTGGCGATTGGTCTGTATTTTGGATTGCGAGGACGATTTGGTGTGAAAACGCTAAGCTAGATGTCATACTAGGCGATGCCTTGTGCTGCACTTAGCTTCATTCACTATCATGACATTTCAGCAGAACAACTCTTATGGACGTATATTAAATCAGAATTTTTAATGCCGAAGCGTCTAGTTTTTCAGGCGATTAACTTCTATTATGTAACGCTGAAACAGAATATTCAGCGGAATGATCAAGGAGAGTGAGTTTTATGAAAATACTCAAAAGGATGTTAAAACAAGATAAGGAACGGTGGGTGATTCCAAAGAGCGTACAACAAACCATTCCGATTCGAACCATTTGGCCGGACGGGATTTTTTTTGTTGGGAACAAGTTTTCTTAATCATTTCGCTTTGAAGATATAAACTATGCCGTGGCTTCCAGAGAGGATAAGGAAGCGATGTTTCTTGCTTATAATTCGTTTGATAGCGGGGCAACGACAAAGATTACAATTCACAATCGGCGACTAATCCGAGCCAAATTTGAAGGTTCTATCCTGATTCCGTCACGTCAGGATGATCTGGATATGTATCGTGAGGAATATAACCAAATGCTGCTGGAAAAATCCGTTGGAGAAAACGGTATATTTCAGGAGAAGTACAAGACGGTATCCATTTTCAAATTAAATGTAAAAAAAGCCCCGGCTCAGAACTGGTGGCTCATTTCCCTTTCTTGGCTTATCTTGTGAAGAGCTGGATGCGATAGATCGAATGCTCATGTTACATGATTTTTATCGTGTTGGCGAGGAAGCAGACTTTCATTTGGATTAAGAATGTTGACGTCGGAAATGGACTTATTAAGGTAGGTAGCTCGCTTGTACCATTTATCGATAAGATCCCGTGGAACACGAAACTGTATAGCCTGATGACCACAAGACCTGGAGAACAGTAAAATAGAAGTAAACAGTTGATCATGACTGGATCAACCGTTTACTGATTTTTAACCTACGTTCTTTTCGAAAATAGAGTGGCTTCAAGGCATTTAGAACAAAATAAACCCAATAATGATAAGTTTTATTAATCTCTTCCATTTTCTTATCATCGAACTTCTCCATTGGCTTGGCTAAACCACTTATTCTAACTTAAACAAACGTACGAGTGAAAAGACTGTGTTTTGTAAGCCTCAAACACTATTGACCATTTCAGCATTTTCTTACTCGCCTGTTTTGTTTTTAAGCTGTAGGGGAAATTCTAGGACTGCTTCTAAACCTTTCTTGTCTGGATCGCTTGAAAGATTGAGACGACCGTGATGCGCGTGAGCAATCCTAGCCACCATCGGAAGTCCCAGACCGTGACCTTGTTGGATAGACCTCCGCCTATTTAACGAATAAGGTAATTCGGTAATCCTAGACAATTGCTCCTGTGGGATTCCTCGTCCATTATCCCTTACGATCAGGTGATACTGAGCGCGGTCCTTGTCTAGAAAAGTTTCTAGTATGATTTTGCAGCCTTGTGGGTTATGACGCACACTGTTTTGGACTAGATTATTGATTGCCCGTAGCAATAATTTTTCATCCCCGTTGATCCCAACCGCTTCATCGGTTAGTACTAATTCAATGTCATAGTGATTACCTAAACCATTATTAAAAAAATCTACGACAACCTGTCTGGCTAAAACTGATAACCGGACGCATTTCAAATGCAAAGGCTGCATTTCATACTCAAGCATGGAGACTAAGTTCAGATCACTTACAAGTGAGCGAAGTTTCTCGCCTTGACGCCTGATGATCCCGGCTTGATACCTCTGCTCCTTCGGCAAGTCTGAATTGTCCTCCATCTCGCTTGAATAGCCGAGAACCATCGAAAGCGGAGTTCGGATATCATGAGAAATCCCGGCTATCCAGTTGGAGCGTGCTTCATCCCGTGTCTTCAACGCAGTTGTCTTGTCTTGAAGTATAGCCGACCCCGCATTAATGCTTTGGGCCAAATCGCCGAATATACCTTTGGTATTCAGTTGGACTGCTTCATTCTTTGCAAGACTATGGACTCCCGCCACAAGAGGACGTATACCCCTTATGAGTCGCGTTCCAATCACGATAGAAACAAGCAGAGCCACAGTCACGTTAAGGAGAAGCAGCCACAAAAGCCGTAGAGGTAATGTTCTTACCCAGTCGGAAAGAAAATTCAATTGATACTTTCCATAGCTATCTTTAGGATACCCCACCACAACCAAGCCATCCTTATGCACCCATATATAGACCGGATAATCCATTAGATAATAACGCGAGAACTTGGCTACATCGATCATATTGTAGCTTCGAGGAACATCAATCGGCAAATGGTAATCCCATTGCACATGGCCATTATCATCGAGCAACATAGCCCAAGCTTGATTGTCCTGTAGAAGCTTGACGACTTGCTCTCCTATTATATAGTTGTCTTCCTCCATGACTACGCTTTCGGCCACTTCCTTAACCACGCCTTCTGGGGATGGCTTCTGATTAATTTCTTTGAACACCAAGGAGCCCAGTAGTATGAAGTTAAAAATTAGAAGAAATAAAGAGACAATGATGGTCGTGGCGACAAAACGACGTAATATTCGAACAATTCCTTCCACTTATTGATTCTCCTTGACCAGCAGTTTATAACCTAATCCCCTGACGGTAAGAAGGTGGATCGGGTTAGATGGATCGGATTCGATTTTCTCACGGACCCGTCTGATATGAACCATTAATGTATTTTCGTAACCGTAACTGTCGTCTCCCCAGACGGCCTGACATAAGGCATCACTTGTGACAATTCGTCCCTGGTTCTCATACAGCTTTACAAGAATGTCATGCTCCTTTGCTGTCAAGGGCAGTTCCTGCTGATTGTTACGCACGATAGCGCTATCTAGATCAATAGTCTGTTCCCCCAATCGGAAGACAGTTAGATGATCTGTCACAGGAGAGGAGTAGACCCGCCTTAAAACTGCCATTAGTCGCAATACCAACTCGCGCGGCAGAAACGGCTTCACGATGTAATCATCCGCCCCCAAGCCCAGTCCGAGTAACCGATCTTCATCTTCTCCGCAGGCGGATAGAAAAAGGACGGGCATATCCGAGAATTGTCTGATGGAGGACAAGAGCGAAAATCCGTCTCCATCAGGCAACATGACATCGAGAATCGCGATATCTGGCTTGTCCCTTCGGCAACTAGAAAGAGCAGAAGCACAGTCCTCGGCTGTGAAAACACGAAAAAAGCCTTCTTTCCGTAAAAATCTTTCGATCATCAGTCTGATCTCTGGTTCATCATCAACAATTAGTATTTTTTTATCTTTTAAATTCTCCATATACGTCACCCACCTTTATTATACATGATCGAGAAGATGGTCTGTATTTTCCCAAATCGATTTAAGGTTGTTGTAAGGTTCTCTTTAGATTGATGAAAGGTGGAATTATTATAGTTGAAACCGAGAGAAACAAAAAACTTGAATGGAGCTGATTTTCGCATGAGTGCTTCAGATATTGTGCAAACACAAAACTTGACCAAAACCTATGGGGATATGAACCGTGTAAATAAGGTCGATCTTCATGTCGAGGAAGGAGAGATCTACGGGTTTTTGGGTCCAAACGGTGCCGGGAAAACAACCACACTAAAAATGCTGCTTGGCCTAATCAAGCCGTCTCAAGGGACAGTTAAAATTTTCGGAGAAAGCCTAAGTAAAAACCGCCCATCCATTCTTAAGCGTACCGGATCACTTATCGAATCGCCATCATACTACGGGCATTTGACGGGTCTTGAAAATATGAGAGTGATGCAACGCTTGCGGAATGTTCCAGATCAAAATGTAGATGAGGCGCTTCGTATCGTAAGGCTAGAGAATCACAAAAACAAAAAAGTGGAACAATATTCGCTCGGAATGAAACAGCGGCTGGGAATCGCAATGGCCCTGCTTGCCTTCCCTAAGTTGCTGATTCTTGATGAGCCAACGAACGGTCTTGATCCCGCAGGCATTGGTGAAATACGGGAACTCATTAAATCGTTACCCTCACGCTACGGAATGACGATATTGCTCTCCAGTCACTTGCTATCGGAAATCGAACAGATCGCCACCTCAGTAGGTATCATCAGTGAAGGGAATCTGCTATTTCAAGGCAGGATGTCAAGCTTGCGAGCAAAAAGTAGAACCGCTATCAGTCTAAAAACCTTTGACAATGTCACAGCTGAGCGGCTGCTTATCAATCAAGGCTTTAGTCCCATCCAAAGCGGTGGTCGACTCGAGTTCCACAATCTGGAGGACACAGACGTGGCGGAGATAAACAGACTGCTTGTTTCACGCGACATTCTTGTTACTCGGATCGAGGAGCGAAAGAAAAACCTGGAGGATATTTTCCTTGAGTTGACAGGAAAGGAGCGGAGCTTGTGATCAACACGATAGGACTCGAATACTTCAAAATCCGCCGTAAAAAGATATGGATTATGATTACATTCTTCATTGCTGCGGAGATACTGTGGGCCTTCATGTCTACTAGTATGTCCATTGCCCGTAATCCAGATCATGCCGTTTGGGAGTCTGTCATTTTTAGTATATCCTCCATGAATGGACTTTTTATGCCGATTATCTCGGCTATTGTTGTCTCCCGTATTTGTGATATGGAACATAAGGGAGCTACTTGGAAGATGCTCGTTGCTACCAATGTGAGCCGAAGTCGCCTCTATGCGGCGAAGTATATATGCACAAATAGCTTGCTTCTGTATGGCATTTTGGCTCAGACCGTACTTATGATTACGTTCGGAATGATTAAGGATTTTCCCGGTGGACCTCCTCTTTATTTGCTAACCAGGTTTATAGGGGGAACTATGCTGACGACACTAGCTGTTACTGCACTTCAGCAATGGATCTCTATGGCTATCAAGAATCAGGCTTTTGCGCTGTGTCTTGGCATGTTGGGCGGATTTATCGGAATGACCGCCGGAATGTTCCCGTCTATTGCCCGGCATATGTTTATCTGGTCTTATTATTTGGAGCTCAGCCCGGTTACCTTCCTATATGCCGAATCATCAAGTACCTATATGGAACAGCCTATGGGCCTAGGAATAGTGGTAGCCGCGCTAATAATGACCTTTTTGTTTTACATCGCCGGAAATATTCATGTTAGCCGGCAGGAAATCTGAGGAGGAATTGCTGAATGAAACGAAGTATCTCTGCTGAATGGCTAAAATTACGGCATTCCCGGGTCGGTCTTATACTCGCTGTGCTTCCCATCCTAAGCTGGTTGATCGGATGTGCGAATTACTATTTTAACCAAGGTGTTCTACAAAATGGTTGGTACAGCCTATGGACCCAAGTCAGCCTGTTTTACGGTGAGTTTTTCCTTCCTATCTTGATTGCCATCTGCTGTTCCTATGTATGTAGGCTGGAACATCAGAACCGGAATTGGAATATGATATTGGCTTCTCCTGTATCAGTCGGCAGTATATTTCTTGCCAAATTTATTGTCCTTAGCATTTTAATTCTATTCGCACAAGTGCTGTTCATAGGACTCTACTTGCTTGCAGGCACCTTTTTCCCCATACATGAGCCTTTCCCTATAGAAACTATAGAATGGGCGTTCCGCGGATGGTATGCTTCTCTGTCCATTAGCGCTTTGCAATTGGGACTGTCACTGCGGTTCCGTAGCTTCGCAACGCCTATCGGTATTAGTCTGTGTGCGGTTTTTATAGGTCTTGGTATGTACATTGCAAAGCTTGGTCTTTTTTTCCCGTTCTCGTTACTCACCATCGGAATGGGCGTATTGAGCCAAGAAAAGCTGACTGACATACAGAACATTTTGTTTTGGGTGATGAATTTGGTTTTCATTATTATTTTTGTATCAATGTCTGTTCGCCGGTTAAAGAAAAAGGATATAGTCTCATCCTAATTTCAAGGAGGAATTATTATGAAAAAAGTAATGCTGATGTTGGGACTCATTATTGTGATTGTAGCATGCTTGTGGATGTTCTTCTTGAGCCCGGAGAAGCTAACACCTGAAAATCCTGCGGGAAAAACCGTTTATTATACGATGATAACTGGCTCTGGTGTTCAAGTTGAGAATGAACGTTTCAACTATGTTACGAATGCCTATAACGAGAAAGGGAAGGAAAAGAAACTTAGTTTCTCGGCCGGAAAAGAATTAAAAGAAGGGGCTTATATTCAGCTTTATAGCACGCTAATTCGGGGCGTTACGCACTGGAAAGAGGTTACCTTCGAGGAGCTGCCGAATGCTGTTCAACAAAAGTATCAAAAATAAACCAGTATTCAAAAAATAGCCTTTCTAAACGTGGTGTGCAAAGATGCAACATATTAAAGCTAAATTTCGCTGGACAAGTCAGTATTGAAAAAATATTGTGGATAGTCGCTATAACGCTGTCCTGAGTCTATTCTGAATTGCTATCATCATAAATATAGCCCGAACTCAAGAGGGTTCGGGTAGTTTAACTATTCAAACAGGTAAATGTGGCCTTCAAACTCTACTCCTTAACCAACAACACACAGCACTCAACATGTGTGGAGTACCACAACCCAATCAAAAAACTGCACCTCTGTCCGTTTCTGAATTAAAAAAATGGTGGAGCTAGGCGGAATCGAAGCGCCAACTAATCTAAGCCCCCGTGCTTATTCTAACTTCAAGTATTCATTTTTTCTTGGGGAGTGTAACCAACCAGTTCGTCCTCCCATCATTGTTAGTTGCACAGCCCTAAATACTATTTCAGATCCTCTTTTATCTTATACCTGATGGCTATAAATGAAAATATAACTATGAAAACAATCGACACGCTAGCTACATGAACAAGATCATTTATATTATCAAAATCTCTTGTGCTTAAGATCGTATTAACTATTAAGAAAGAGGACAAATGAACGTCATCAATGATGGATTCCAGGACTGTTACAATCATTCCAAAAACATTCAACGATAGAACAAATCCAACTACAATACTAGCAATCAAGCTTTTACTAATAATGGAGATGCATAAGATTACAATTGAAAATGCCCAATGAAGTAAAAATTGGCCGATCAACAATTTCGTAAAATAACCCCCATCTCCAATCATTGCATGGTTAAAGAAAATTGATCTTCCGATCATATCCGCAGCGATCATGACAATAAATGTAAGTAAAGTGAATAGGCCTGCAATTAATATTTTTGAAATAACAGTGTACATCCGCGCATGCTTCATCGAAATGTAATTTTTATAAAACCCCGAGTTATGTTCACTCATATAGAAGTAAACAACGAATACAGCAATATAAATCAGCGGCCACAATGGGATTTGAGACATCATGACTTGGATGAACTGACTTTCGTTCATCGAGCTGATCAGCATAACCCCACTTTCTCCGGGCTGCTCGTATTTTCCCAACATAAATATACCGAATATTTGAAAAGCAAAAAAAATTAACAGTAATATATAAATCATTTTATTTGATTTAAAACGGTGAAAGTCCATTTTGAGAATATTAATCACGGCTCCCACCCTCACTTTCTATACGTGCCAAAAAATATTGTTCTAGGCTTTGTTTATGCTTAATAATCGAATGAATAGTTATGCCGCTTTCAACTAAGGTCTTGATGATATGTTGGTTCTCAAGATGAGCATCATATACATACACCATGCGCTCACTAATGACTTTGTAATGATTAATATGCAATTTTTGTTCCAAGATGGGAACAGCCGAGCTTGCTTTATCCACTTCTATTTCAATACGATCTTCGCATTGAAGCAGCAGTTGCTCCCTTGAATGGTGTTCGATGATTTCTCCTTGATGTACGATTGCATATTGCGTCGCTACTTTCGACAACTCTTCCAAAATGTGACTTGAAATAATGATGGTCATTCCCGTTTTATTCAATTCCAAAATCATGTTTCTAATCTCAGAAATTCCTTGCGGGTCCAAACCGTTGATCGGTTCATCCAAAATCAAGACATCTGGGCTTCCAATTAATGCAGCTGCAATTCCAAGCCTTTGCTTCATGCCCATTGAATAATTTTTCACCTTGGTCTTGTTCGAACCTTCCAATCCGACAAGCTTCAGCAGCTTGTTAATATGCTCTTTCCGATTAGTCAATCCATAGGAAATCGCGATTAATTCCAAATTTTCATAGGCAGTATGATGGGGATATAACCCTGGATTTTCAATGAGTACGCCTATTCGTTCAAAATAAGGGTGATTATCCTTCACTGGACGATCAAATAATTTAATTTCTCCTGAAGTCGGGGATATCAATCCAGCAATCATCTTTAGCAAGGTGGATTTTCCCGCTCCATTTTGGCCTATCAAACCGAAGATTTCACCTTTGCCTATCTTAAACTCTACCTTACGCACTGCTGTTTTCCCTTTAAATTGTTTGGTTAATTGACTTACTTCAATAATTGCTTCAGCCATATTCGCACCTCCTTGTCAATAAAATAACAAAAAGAAGCTAATATATCGTCAATAAAAGATTAAGAAAGTTCAAAGAAGATTAGGGCCAGTTTAAGGCACTCCCTATGGTGCCAACCTGAAACCAATGCCCCAAATGGTGTCAATATAAGCCTCCTCGTCAACCCTTTTGATTTTATTGCGAATATTGCTAATGTGAACGGTAATGGTTTTGTCCTCACCTATGTATATATCTTCCCATGCAAGCTCATACAGATCCTGCTTTGTAAACACTCGGGTAGGATTCTTAAGCAGCAGCTCAAGGATCTTGTATTCCTGTCTTGTAAGTTTCAAATCTGCTTGATTGACGCTAGCGTTCATCGTTCCGCTATCTAAAAGTAGATTTTTATGTCGATAGCGAGTGGCAGAATCCGTTCGGGAGGTTCGGTTGACATGTACATTGACTCGGGCAAGCAATTCCTCCACCTCAAACGGTTTCGTGACATAATCAGCGGCTCCCAACTTAAACAGATTTAATTTATTATCCAATTTATCCTTTGCCGATAGAACTATAACTGGTGTGTCAGAGCTTAATTCTCTTCTTAGCCGATGCATAAAATCTTCCCCCGAGAAGCCAGGAAGCATGAGGTCCAAAATAATAAGCTGATACTCGTGATGAGTGACGTTCATGATTCCCTCACTGCCAGAATACGCTTGCGTGCATTGAAACTTCTCTTTTCGAAGCACATTATAAATAATATTGTTGATATGCACGTCGTCCTCGACAATTAAAATTTTGGGGTAGTTCGTGTCATTGTACACGTCAACTCTCCTTTACGATTTTCTTAAAAGCTAAGCTGATGCAAAACTGCTCATCGTTCAGGTCAGCTTGCACATAACCATTCATTTTCTCCATCAGTGATTTCACGATAAAAAGTCCCAGTCCTGAAGATTGGTTCGTACGCGACGGATCTGCTTTGTAAAAGCGAGTAAATATGTCGTCAAGGCTCAGCAGATGATTTCGCTTCAGTACATTGGAAAAATGAAACAAAACCTCGTCCTGCTTCTCCCCATAACGAATGCTTAGAGCACCTTCACTGTGCATAAAGTAATTTTTGATCACATTCTCAAATACTCTTTCCAACGCACTTTCATTTCCCACTATAAATAGCGGTGCTTCCACCATGCAGATGTTTGGTTCATAGCCACTTCGCAAAAAATCGTCGATAAAGGTAAACAGACGTTTATTTAACACTTTCATCACATCAACTGGCTCAAGCTCCAAGATGTAATCTGGGTTTTTCAGTTTCGTATATAGAAACAGCTCGTCAACAAGTGTAATAATCTGTTTCATTCTAGTCTGTGCCAGACTAACATACTCTGTTTTTTCTTTAAGATACTCGGAACGTTCCGCCAATTGCAGATAGCCGTCAAGTGAAGTCAGCGGGGTTCGTATATCGTGGGACAAGCTCATAATGGTCGCGTGGATTTCTTCCTTTTGTTCGATAAAATCTTGCTTCAACTTTCGTTGATCACGAAGCAATGCATTACATAAATCAATTAACCGATGAATTTCTCTTGGCTTAATTTGTATTTGTATCATTTTGAATGAATGATGGTCGGATATAAAAGATAATTGGTTGCCGATATCCTTAATTTGGTTTTTGTAATACACAAGGTAAACGGATTGAATGATTAAAGCAGCCAGTATGACAATTAAAACAATATATAACATAGAATCACTTCCTTTCTGACACTTGAACCAACTCGTTCTCCTATATTTCAACTCTCTAACTCTTGGAAATTTGTACTTGAAGACTATATTCAATAAATTATAATTATATCCTTCAATAACGGTATATTTCGACAACATTCAAATTTATACACTAGTTATTGTCTCAAGAAGGTACCATTAAAGCAATAAACCACATAATAATAGTTTATACAGTACATGTATATCCATAGATACAAACAAAGCCCAGACAGTATACTGTCGGGCTTCAACTTGCACTTAACTGCTAAATTCTTACCAACCACGTAACTACCTCAACATGCCCCGTATGCGGGAACATGTCCACCGGCGTTACTTCCACCGTTCTATAGCCACCATCTTCGAGCAATCTCAAATCTCTCGCCAACGTCGATGGATTACAGCTTACATATACTACTCGCTCAGGACGAATCGCTAGAATCGTATCTAGTAGCTCTGCATCACAACCTTTACGAGGTGGATCGACTACGATCACATCTGCTTTCATCCCTTTTTTCTTCCATCTCGGAATAACGATTTCGGCAGGGCCCGCTTCAAAAGTAGTATTTTCTAGTCCATTCAACTTCGCATTACGCTTCGCATCTTCGATAGCTTCAGGCACAATTTCTACACCATACACATGACCAGCGTTACGAGCTAAGAACAACGATATTGTACCAATACCACAATAAGCATCGATCACTTGCTCTTTACCTGTTAATCCTGCATATTCGACTGCTTTACGATATAGCGAAATCGTCTGCTCGGGATTCACTTGATAGAATGATCTAGCCGAGATTGCAAAGCGAATGCCATCTAGCTCATCGTAAATGACTTCGCTACCCCAAATCACTTTCGTTGTTTCACCGAAGATCGCATTCGTAACTTTATCATTAACATTGTGCACAATACTCTTCACATTCGGGATACGTTTGCGAATATGTTCAATCCATTCAGGTTGACGTGCAATGCGAGTTGTATTCGTAATAAGTACAACCATAACTTCACCAGTTACAACACCAATCCGAGTTACAACATGACGCAATATACCTGTTCCAGTCTCTTCATCATACGGCAACATGCGCAACTCACGAGCAATTTCCTTCACTTGATGAATGACTTCATCATTACGTTCCTTCTGGATCATGCAATCCTTCATATCGACGATACGATGACTACCTTTCGCATAGAAACCGCCGACTAACTCTTCACTACTTTCGCCTCTACCAATTGGCACAGCCGCCTTGTTACGATAACGCCAAGGATTATCCATACCTACTGTAGGATGTACAATCACTTGATGTTCTGTAGTCGTTACATCACCATCAACGCCAACTTGTGGTTCATCCGCTACTTGTAGCTTACCAATACGAGTTAAGCTATCGATAACATGCTGACGTTTCCATACTAACTGACCTTCATAATCAAAATGCTGTAGTTGACATCCACCGCATTCTTTATAAATGGGACAAGGTGGGTCTACACGTTGCTCACTTAGCTTTTTGAATTCCATCACTTTCGCATAACCATATTGCTTTTTGGATTTCAATATTTTCGCTTCAACTTGCTCACCTGGCAATGTATTAGGAATGAACAGTGTATATCCCGCACTTGTACGGCCTACACCTTCACCATCATGAGTAATACCAATAATATCTGCTTGAACCGTTTCATTCTTCTCATGTAACGTTGACAAGTTCTTTCTAGGTACACGGCGAGTATTACTATTTTTCACACTTTCCACTACTTTACTTGCCGGTGCAGATGCTACTTTTACGTTACCTTTAGCTGCTACTGGACGATTCTGCTTTCCACTTTGTGCAGATATAGTTCTGCTTGTGCGCTCTGTATATTTGCTACCTTGTGTATTCCCACGAGATTCTGGACGATTCGAAGATTTGCTTCCTCGACCACCTGATGCTGGTTTGGAGCTATTGGAGTACTCACCATCGCGCTCGCTAGAACGCTCGCCATATTTACTACCTTGCGCACTCGTTCTATTCACTCCGCCACGTTCAGCATACTTACTTTCACGTGAACTCTTTCCCGTAGACTGTGAATGATTCGTATACTCTCTACCTTGTTCAGCCATTCTGCTTTTGCGCGCAGCGCTTCCATTCACACCTGCACGTTCAGCATACCTACTACCTCTTACAGCCGATTGCTCTCCAGACTTACCATCACGCGTACTCTCACTAGTACGTGACCCAGATCGATCAGAAGATTTACCCACCTTACTAAATTGTGGTTTTCTATTACTAAACTTGTTCCCCATAGTCTTCTTTGATTTCATCATTACGCTCCGCTCTAATTATAAAAATACAAAAAGCTCGATCGTAAACACAATCAGGCTTTTGGTGTACACAATTTATATTAAATTATCTATACTTCAGTATACGTTCAAATGGGTTGCCTGTCAGCACCAAAAAGATGCCATGAAGCTAGGAAACGAGAAGCACAGTGTACGTTATTGGTACACGCGCATCGCAGGCTTCCTATGAATGGCGCTTCGCCGTCGAATAAGCTACTTCTGCACAATCATTGTCACTTGTTGAACTTCCTCTTCCAATAAAGGTTCAAAACATTCGCTTGTCAGCACCAAGAAGATGACCCACAGCGAAAACGAGTAGCACAGCGTACGTTTTCGGTACGTGAGCACACGCAGGCTTTCGATGGGTGGCATATTCGCCGATGACTATGCTACGTTAGCGTAGTCATCGTGATCACGAGCGGATATTTTGAACTACAATTTAACTGTATGTCGATTCCCCAGTCTCATCCTTGAATATCTCAATATGAGACGGCAATATTTCAAATGTTCCTGGCAATGTTCCGCCGTATTCACCATCCAAATTCAATTGTACCTTATCTGGTGATGCTACGGTTAGGCGGTTTGTCCTAAAATGCTCAACATGTGGATCACCAAAATGCTCACCACGTAATGCCAATGATACTAAGCGAATAAATTCTGCTAGATTACATTTACGAATAAGCAATACATCAAATAAACCATCATCAAGCTTAGAATCAGGTGCTAACCGTTCAAACCCACCTACTGAATTACTATTGCATATTAAGAACAGCATGAATTCGCCAGTAAATGTTCCTACACCTTCCGCTTCAAAAGTAAGCTCTGTCGGACGTAGATGTACCATCTTCTCCATACCCTTCAAGTAATACGCTAACTGTCCGATCATCGTTTTCAACTTAATCGGTACATCATAGGAAAGCTCCGTTAAGAAACCTCCACCTGCTATATTAATAAAGTAGCGTTCATTCGCTTTACCTACATCTATTGGCACGGAGTATTGATTAATAATTAGCTCACATGCATATTCCCAATGCTTCGGTATCCCCATTGCGCGAGCGAAGTCATTCGTAGTACCCACGGGTATTATCCCAAGTGGTAAGCGATTTTCCTTACCTGCTAACCCATTAATTACTTCATAAAGTGTACCATCGCCACCTGCTGCAATAATTAGATCATAGCCACCACGCTCTAATGTACGTTCCACTTCTAATGTTGCATCGCCTTCACCTGTCGTTGCATGACAAGTAACCTCGATCCCACCTTCATCAAGCTTTTGCAATATATCGGGTAATCTGCGACGCATCTCTTCTCGTCCAGATGTAGGATTGTAGATTAATCTAGCTCGCTTCATCTCAACTTCACTCCTCACACGTTACACATACTAATAAACCTTCTATATAATAACTTTGCCATCTCAGGATGTGGCAATAATGTTTCACCTTTATATACATAGTCTAGCCCAGATAGACGTGAAGGAATCAAGGTTCGTGTGAAATAACCAGGGCTAATAAAAATCGGCAATACTATGACTGATTTCACATATGGTACTGCCAGCATTTGTTCTAAATGTGCTCTGGACTGTTCTGGCAATAACGGTGCATAATCCATAGCAGTAAATGAGAATCCGACCCTAAGTTTATCCATCAGTTGCTTCATACCAACATCCCACAGCTGATAGAAGTAATTATAGCTACTACCATGACCTAATAGTAATACTCCTTCATGACTGGGATTATGACTCAACCTTTGCAGTTGTTGCTGCAAAATAGTGATCACTTCTGGATCGTCAACAATCGGTTCATGAAAATCTACATGCGCTTGTACTTGAAATGGCTCCAAGTCCCCCATAAAATCTGACGCAGGTTCAAAACCAAAAGCTTGCTTAATTTCGTCTATATGTGAACTACCGAATGAAACAAATAAAGGCATTACATGAATATGTGTAACACCTTGTTGTTCCAATGCAGTTATACCATCTTGTATAAGCTTTCCTTCTACCAATTCCAAATATGATGCATATATTGGAATAGACATACTTGCATTACAATCATCAATAGGTTGTTGCATACTTGTCTCACTACGCTCATTACTTAACAAATACTGCTTGAATAGTACGGTTGCCTCGCTAACGAGTTCCTCAACTTGCTTTACCCAGGATGCTTCACGCGAACCATGACTAATAACTAATATGCCCTGTTTCATAGGTATTCACCTATTTCTCAAGACGATCTAGTGCTAATTTATAACCATCGTTACCATAATTCAGGCATCGTTTAACTCGAGAAATGGTTGCTGTACTCGCACCAGTCTCAGATTCAATCTGATTATATGTATTTCCATTACCAAGCATACGAGCAACTTCTAGTCGTTGTGATAACGATTGAATCTCATTCACTGTACACAAATCCTCGAAAAAGATATAGCATTCTTCTACATCTTTCAATGTTAGAATCGCTTCAAATAATTGATCTATTGATTTATCATTCAATTTTTTTAATTGCAAAGGGATCTCTCCTTAAATTTTCAATACTACTCGATATATTGCTCAGAAAGTAAACATACATCGATAGTATAGAATTACAGTCTATTTCTACTATTGTAGCTTGTTTATTCTAATAGTTCAAACAGTACCGTATTCACGCGTTAAAGAATAGAAGCTTATTCCCCCGTCAAATACCCAAATTTCCACTAATTATCTAGGCATATATCCAATCCATCTAAATGCCTAGACCATATAATGTACAAATCATAATAAAAAAGGTTGTGATTCAAAGTGAACGCTTCCCCACATGGACAGAATTATGCATATCGAAGAAATCCAACTCGGACGATTCATGCCTCAACCTTTCAACCTCAACAATTCGGTCATTCACACGGCTATACTGTGATTCCGAGTCAACATAGTGGATATTCAACACCTTCGAATATTCAAAATGCTACTTCAACTTCACAAGCTACTCTACCAGCAGCAACTACAACAGATGTAGCTGCTACTCCTCCAAAACCTACTAGTAGTGGATTCAGCCTAGCGAGCTTGACGAAGTATGCCAATGTTGACGAATTGAAAGGTTTAGTAGATCGTTTTGGTGGACTTGATGGTATTCTTTCAACCGTTACTACTGTACAAAAGGTTGTTAGTACCGTCGGTCAAATTGCACCAATGGTCAAGGTGTTTGCAGGTACGATGGGAAAAGGAGCTAAAAGCGCTGCTGCAGAAACAACCACCACTCCTGCTCGTCGTCGTTCTACAACCAATCGAACAAGACGAACAAGAACGACCAGTAGTAACAGAAGAACTTCCACAGCACCATCAAGTAGAAAATCTACTCCGTTAATGAGAAGACAAGGTGGTAATCGTTAAGTCTAACCCCCCTGTAACGTAAAAAGTATCACTTCAATCAGATTTTTCTGATTGAAGTGATACTTTTTTACGTACAACCTATACATATTCGATGTCGAATATACTACAAAGCATACTCATCGTTATCCAAGTCCGCTTTTTGAACTACCTCTTATAGGAACAATGCTTTGTAGATCCAGAAGACCACCATTGATAATAGTGCCGTAATCGGAATCGTAATAAACCAAGCAATAACGATTTTACCAGCTACGCCCCATTTCACTCCAGAAACACGCTTCGCACTACCAACACCAAGAAGTGATGATGTAATAACATGCGTTGTACTTACTGGAAGATGTAAGAATGTCGCCGTAAGAATCACCAATGCAGAACCCATATCCGCCGCAAAGCCGTTAATTGGTTCAATTTTGAAAATCTTTGTACCCATTGTTTTAATAATTTTCCAACCACCAACGGAAGTTCCTAATGCCATTGCCGTTGCAGCCGAAACCTTAACCCAGAACGGGACGAAATCCGCAGTATCTTGAATGCCTGCAGCAACAAGAGCAAATACGATAATACCCATTGCTTTTTGTGCATCATTTGTACCATGTGCAAAGGATTGGAACATTGCTGTCACAACCTGTGCCGAACGGAAACCCTTATTAATACTATGAGGATTCGATCTTGCAAAAATCTTTTTAAGTAGAAACATTAATATAAAGCCTATAGTAAACGCAATAAGTGGTGAGAAAATTAATGCTTTAAAGATATCTAATACGCCTGACATATTTAGCTTATCGAAACCAGCACCGGCGATTACTGCACCTGCTAGTGCCCCAATTAGAGCATGAGAAGATGAGGAAGGAATTCCAAACCACCATGTCACTAAGTTCCATATAATCGCACCAATTAGTGCACAGATAACAATTTCAACACCAAACTCTAGTTGCGTTGGATCAGCCACACTACCACCAATCGTTTTTGCTACTCCCGTAAATACCATCGCACCAGCAAAGTTCATTACAGCTGCCATTAAAATCGCAACACGCGGCTTAATAGCACGAGTAGAAATTGAAGTTGCAATGGCATTCGCAGTATCGTGGAATCCATTTATAAAATCAAATGCTAATGCAAGAAAAACAACAATAACTAATACGTATAATTCTATTCCCATCTACCCTAACCTCTGCTCTCCCGCTTAGCTGTTACGCATCACGATAGTTTCAAGTGTATTTGCTACATCTTCACAGCAGTCAGTTGTTTGCTCAAGACGCTCATAGACTTCCTTACGCTTAATTAGCTCGATCGGATCCTTAACATTCGCAAATAATTGAGTTACACTTACGCGAAGCAAATCGTCGCCTTCATTTTCAAGTCCATGAATCGCAATGTTATGTTCACGAATTGGAAGAAGTTTCTTGACAGAAAGTAAATTAATAGCGCTCTTGATTTGATGTGCAGAGCGAACTAGAATATCAGCAAATGCTGTAATATGATCATCTTTTTCAGTGATATGATACATTAAGAAACGTGTACTTGTTGCTTCAAGACCGTCCATCACATCGTCTAGGGAAGTTGTCAAAGCCATAATATCTTCGCGCTCAATTGGTGTCATAAACACTTTATTAAGTTCACTAAGAATCGTATGTGTATATTGATCACATTGACCTTCATAATCTTTCATACGTTTCACAAATGTTTCTACGTCAGAAAGATCAGTAACACCTTTCGCGAAATACTCTGCTGCCTCAACTATAGTATCCGCCATTTCTTCAAAAGTACTAAAGAAAATATCTTTTTTCGGTTTCTTAAACATGTCAATCCCCTTATCGGCTTTAAGATAGTAGCATACAACAAATTCATTTGCCTGCCATGAAATAGTGTAACCTAGAATTGTTAACGGAATGTAAACATTCATGAAAAATTAATATTTTTTTTCATATTTTTTATCGAAATTTGTCGATAGCGTAAACATTACCGCTACTATTCCCATTTAACATGATCAGTAATTGCTTTTCCCGTTGGTAGTATATGGATAATACTTTTACCTTTTGCAAGACTAATTTCTGTGCCATTTTGAATAAATCGGATCATACCATCTTCCGCTCTAATCCATTTTGCTTCTGTTGTATTACCATGATTAATAATAAGAGCATCTCCACCACTTTGTAGATCGACTGAGAGTCTCCCCTCATTATCAAGTACTTTATGCTCCGTCTGCATAAAAATTAAGTTTGTTGTAGATAATTGTTCATCATTATTTTTATCGATATGAGGTTCATCATTGATACTACGTAAATATGTACCTTTAACTTCATCATATTGATAACCTAGTCGATAACCTTTTAATTGGAAATTCACTTCTAAATTTTTAATTGTCCCAACTAGTGGCTTCGAGTCTAGTTGATCGAATTTATATCCAGTTACGTAAAGTTCGGTTTGATATGATTTCTTGTTAGCTCCTTCTCTAAGTTTATCTAAATTCGTATATAAATTATGTGGTGCTTTACGGTCCTTGCTTCTCCAGAAGTATGAACCTGCATTAGATATCTCGTCTAAATAAGATTTTTTTTGTCTTTGTAAGATTGCATAAGCATCATTGCTTGCACCTGCATGGGCAATAATCGCACCATAACTACCAGCAAGATCAATAAAATATGGACGATTACTTCGTACAGGGCCAATATTGAACTCTTCCTCTGCCGTACTTTGGAATAATGCTACTAATCTTGTAATACCACCTTCAGCAAGCACTTCCCATATAACATCAGCTTGAGTTAATCCACTTTGTGGTCTGGCTGGAGCAAGATTGTTAATTAGTACGACAATGGGAGCATTCTTTGCTTCTACTTCTAATCCTATCCCAGTAAATGCTGCGTTATAAGCAAGTGTTGGAACCATTGGTGTTGGAGTCACTTCCACAATTGGACTCGTCACAGTCGGGGGGACATTTATTACCGATCCGTTAGAGCCATTACCACAACCGGCAACACTTATTGCTAGCAATACTAATACGCTTAACTTCCACGAGCGAAACTTCCTCATTACAAAAACCTCCTAATGGTCGCAAAAAATTTACATGGTTAATCAATATTTCTATTTAATCACAGTTTTTTCGGGATGTCTTCACAATTTAATTCAGCTTATGACTAAAAATGTACTTTAGTTGACAAAATAATGGAATCATTGGTTATTGGAGGCATGGAAATTGGATCATCAAAGGGGAAACATTACAATATGGCTATCTATTTCTATCATCATCTTGAGCGCTGGTATTGTTGCTCATGTTATGTCGATACCTGTAGTTCTCAATGTAGCTGGGCGTGATTCTTGGGTTTCAGTCATTATTGCAGCTCCATTTTTTATTATCTGGTTTTTAATCTATAACCATCTTATCAAACAATTAAATGGCCAATCTTATATTGAGTGGACCAAACAACATTGGGGTAACATAGCTAGCTGGATTGTGAAGTTAGTATTAGCGTTTATATTGTTTTTTTCAGCATTTTATAGCCTACTAGATACAATGATGTGGGCAGTAACTACTTATATGGTACAGACCCCTTTCATTGTTGTTTCATTGTTAGCAACAATTATTTGCGTATTAATTGCCTACTGTGGTCTACAATCGATTGCCATTGTTGCGTCATTATTACTACCTGTCGTTATGTTCCTTGGATATTTCGTTGCTTCAGCTAATATGAAACATAAAGATTGGGATTTGCTTTTCCCGATCTTTGACAAGGGGTATGTTCCAGCTATTAGTGGAAGCTTGTACGTCATCTCGGCTTTAATGGAAATTTGGGTTATTATGCTTTACTCTCACCATATTAAGCAGAAGATGAAATGGTGGCAAACAGTAATACTCGCACTCTTTTTGTTAATGATGGTCATGGGACCAACAACAGGTGGCATAACCGAATTTGGTCCTGATGAAGCTTCTAAACAAAGACACACTGCCTTTGATCAATGGAAAATATTATCTTTAGGTGAATTTCTACAACATGTTGATTTTCTATCAATTTATCAATGGCTTTCCGGTTCAATTATTCGCATATCGATCTCCATGTATCTGATGGTTGACTTGTTTCAAATCAGAAAAAATAACTATAGATTATTATTTCTTAGCTTAGCTGGAGTCGTTATGATTGCTCTTATGTATTTACCTTGGAGAGAAGATACAATGCTGAGTCTGTTACAACATATTTATTTTCCTGGCTTACTAATATTCGTTGTGCTATTTACCCTTCTTATTGGAGTTTCTATCTATATTATTCATGCAAAGGAGCGACGTAACAATGAAGGATCAACAAGTTGAGTTAACAGAAGAAGCGTTAAAAGATTACTTTAAACTTTGTAAAGATGTCATAATTTTGAACAAAACTTATGGCAATACTCAATCAGGTAGTAACAAGGACACTTATGCCAAAGGAATTACTCAACCGATTAATCACAATGCTACATCTTATCATAATAGTATGTCTCACCTTCCAAATAATCGACAAAATAATTCTTATCAAAAAAAGGAGAATAGTAAGCAAGTATATATCGTCTATTCCGATGTCGTTATCAATAATAATTCGCTCAGTGAAACCGTCTTTCCTGAGTTAAATCTCATCTATGAAAAATCAAAATTCGAAAGTATATCTGATATTCAAAATGTAACTTTATTGAATTGGTCAACAATTAGTTATCCAGATGAGCCTATTACTTTAAACCAATTTTCTGCTTTACTATTCGAAGGGAATTTGATGTTTATCATCCCTGATCTACAAGCGATTTGGACCATTAACATATCAAATTTTCCGACTCGTTCTACAGAGGATTCTGCATCAGAACCATCCATTCGAGGACCTCGCGATGGACTAATAGAAGATATAAGTTCTAATGTCGCGCTAATTCGTCGTAGAATTCGTAGCCAACATCTTGCGTGCGAAACATTTACTTTAGGAACAAGGACATCAACGAAACTCGCATTAATGTATATGGATGATATTGCCAATACGGAGACAATCAATAATATCCGAAATACATTAGAAGGGATTCATGTCGATCAAGTTGTCACAACAGGTAATTTGGAGGAGCTTATTTCTAGCCAATCGTTTGCTCTATTTCCGACAATGGACTACTCAGGTAGACCGGACTTTGTGGCAGATAGTTTGCTTAATGGAAGATTTGCCCTTCTATTAGACAACAATCCAACAGCTATTATAGCTCCTGCCAATTTTCTACTGTTATTAAAGTCACCTGAGGATAGCTTTTTCCCTCTTCTATCTTCAAACATTGGTCGGTTATTAAGGTTGTTCGCATTATTATTAACTATTTTCCTTCCATCGTTCTATGTGGCGATTACTACATTCCATCCTGACCAAATACCGTTCGCATTACTTGCTACCATTTCTACTTCAAGACATGGCTTACCTTTGGATGCTGGTCTAGAGATGATCATCATTATGTCTTTGATGGAATTATTTCGTGAGGCAGGAATTCGTCTTCCAAGTTCAATTGGTCAAACATTAACTGTAGTTGGTGGACTAATTATAGGGGATGCTGCTATACGAGCTGGTCTTGTATCACCTATTATTATCGTTGTTACAGCTATTACTGTTGTAGCTAGTGCCACACTTGTCAATCAGTCGATAAGTAGTACTGTTGTTCTGATTAGATTCTTAGCATTTCTATTCGGAACATTTCTCGGAATTTACGGGTTTATTTTATCAATTATTTTGTTCTGCTTGTATTTATCGACGATTCGATCTTTCGGTGTGCCTTACTTAGCTCCGTTATCACCATTGGATTTACGCGGATTGATGCCAACTCTGTTTGAAGTTCCCTTACGATGGATGAAGAGAAGACCTAGCTTCTTGCATACGCAAAAACCTAAAAAGGATGAATAACAATGTATGTAAAGAAATGTAGATTACTAATGAAAAGGATACTGATCTGCACCTTATTATTATCACTAACTGGTTGCTGGAGTGCCATAAGTATTCAAGATCAATTATATATTTCTGCAATGGGAATTGACTACAAGGATGAGCAATTCACTATATATGCCCAAATGTTTGATTTCAATAGTCTCTCACGAAGTGAAGGAGGAGCAAGGAATTCTCCTGAGGAATCTACTTTTATTGGAAAAGGACATGGCAAAACAATGAATCAAGCGGTCTTTAATTTATATCAAACGTCACAAGAACATGTAGAATGGGGACATATGGGTGCTGTCGTTGTAAATGCCAAAGCAATGGAGCAGTTAGGATCAACCATTGTCGAGCGATTATATCGTTCGCCAAGCACTCGATATAATACTTGGCTGTATGTAACTGAAGAACCAATCGAGCAAATATTAGCGACTTCATCATTTTTCAACATGACATCTTTGTTTACGATTCTTCATAATCCTACTGGTAATTATGAACAAAACTCTATCTTTCCACCTACATTGATGTTCAAATATATTGTTAATAGTAACGAAAATGATCGTATTATCTATGTTCCTTGTATCGGAATTAATAATTCCGCATGGCTTCAGACAGATAAGCCGGTGGGAGCCCTTACAATTACAGGTGCTTACTTTGAGTCTTCTGCGAAAGAAACCGGTCTATTTAACCGTGAACAATTGAAAGGGATACAATGGTTAGACGATAAATTCAATCGAGTAACTTTAACTGTTCAGGATGAAGAAACTGCTTACGCCAATCTCACCATTTTTCAGCCTAAAATTAAAGTGAAACCTTCAATAAAAAATGGGGAAGTAAAATTCAAAATAACAGCTAAATATCAAGCAATTATGCAGGAGTACATTGAAGAAATTTCTTATGAGGAAATGGTTAAGCTTGCTGAAGATAAAATAAAGAAAGAAATAATGAATGTCTATACTCTCGGAGTAGAAAACAAATTAGATCTTTACAGCCTCATGCACCCTTTTAGAATGAAATATCCAACACAGTGGTTAGCTATGACTGATAGAGGAGACAACTTTATTCTGAATGAGAACTCTATTGAAAGCTTAGAGGTTAAGGTGTATATTCCTAGTAATGGGAAGTATAAGCGAAGAATTCAATAACAGCATCACTATTTTTCACATCTAATTTTCCATTCTCGCCAATCAAAAGGACGATATCGTAAAAGATATCGTCCTTTTGATATAAATAAATTAAAATGCTATATAGACCAGTTCAACCACTGTTGTTTCTGCTCTTCTAATTTCTTAAGCCAATTTGCAGTTACTTCAATTACTTCTTGTTGATGTTGGTGACTTGAGTATGTGTGATTGGCTTGGAATATAATTTCCTTATCACAGATCCCATCACCACGCGTCCAAAATACCTTTTGATATAAGAATGCGTAATCTGCCGGAATGGTATCGTCACTTGTACCATGAACGACTAATACATCCCCTCCAAAACGTGTCGCTGCCTGAAACGGCTGATGTTCCATTAATGAATCAAAAAATACAGGTGACAAAGAGTAACCAAGGTAATCGGTAGCGCCTGATGTATGTGATTCATCAAAGCTCTTTCTTCCGACAATACGGACGATATCATTGAATGGATAACCTACTGCTGACCATAGAATAAGACGTTTCACACGTTTATCTTTCACTGAAGTCATGATCGCAACAGCGCCACCTAAGCTATGTCCTAATAAAGTAATTCGAGCAGGGTCAATACAATCTAAACTAGTGACATAATCTAGAACGGTTCTAGTCTGATCAATCATGGAGTCGAATCCTAACTGCCCATAGTTTCCATCACTTTCACCACAGCCAGCATAATCAAACCGCATGACATAGTTACCCTGCTTTGCCAATTCTCTAGCAGTCTTCACAAAAAGTCTATCCACTCCGATTCTACTACCTACAAAGCCATGGCATATAACAATAACTGGCTTCTTTCCTTGATCTGTATCTTTATCTGATGCAACAACAGGATAATGTAAAGTTGCCGTAAGGCTAAGTTCTCCATGGTGAATCGATAATTGTTTTTCCACTGCTGTCTCCTCCTTAAACTTTTTTTGAGTGTCTCTTGAACAAAAAGTAGCTACAAAAGTATAACCTTAACTTTATTTGAGTTAATCTATATTATTCCGACCTGTATACTTTGAATTATAATATAATTAGAATATCATCATGTTCTCCGTCTGTCAATATTTATGAAGCCCATATAACTAACTACTAGATTGAACAACAAAAAAAGCTAGATACAGAATAAACATTCTTTGCGCAAGAATATTTATTCTGTATCTAGCTTTGTGATTCGTGTATGGCGATTTTTAATCCAACAATTCGTCAATCGTTACAAATATGTATCCCAGCTCTTCTAATTTATCGATAACCTTCGGCAATAGATTCACAGTATTGGCTACATGCTTACTTCCAAAAGAATGAAGTAATATATTTCCGCCATCTCGAGCATTGGTCAAAATATTATCTAACATATCATCAACGGAAGTACCATCCCAATCGCGCGGATCAATATTCCAAATAATAACTTGTTTACCGTACGACTCAAGATTCGCTCTAACTTCATCATTAATCGCCCCATAAGGCGGTCTAACGATTTCCGGTGTGTAACCGATGATTCCCTCAATCTTTTTATCTGTGCTCTCAATTTCTTGCTTCAATTCATCTGCTGTTAATTTTGTAAAACTAGGATGAGTATAGGAATGATTGCCTATCATATGTCCTTCATCTTCCATCCTTTGAACAACTTCAGGATACTTGTTTACCTGAATGCCTACTACAAAAAAAGTGGCCTTCACATTTTTCTCTTTCAAAATATCTAATATTTGCGGAGTGTATTTCAAGTCTGGCCCGTCATCAAACGTAAGTGCTATTCGCATCGTTTTTTGATCTCCTTTATTCGGCTTCTCGTCTTCAGGAGGAGTAGCATGCTCCGTTACAATTTTCTCTTCTTCAAAGTTTACAATAAGGTCTGGAAATAATGTGGACACCGTTGAACCTTCTACTTGAACAGGTGGTGGTCCCTCACTATTAATATCATTGTTATCAAGTGGAGCAATCGCTGGAAAATATGAACATGCAGATATAACGATTAGCAATACAAATGAGATCGCGAATTGAAATGACTTGAAATAGAAGTTATCTCGTCTCATATTGCTCATCCTCTATTCACTAGTATTTCATTCAAATTCTTGTAGTACTTTGTCTCTATCAATAACCAAATTTAATAGATTTCAACCAGAGTAACAAATTATTAATCAAGTTTTTCGGTAAACGCTATTCATAGTATAACATAGATTTATGAGAAAATATTAATCTTTCTATTAAATAATTCACTATAATTCTAACGGGTACAAGCTATTATAATTCCAACAAATTTATCGAAGTTGTCGGTGAAGCACCTGCGATTCCCTTTAATTAATTTAATGGGACTAAACTTTATTATAGCCTCACCCGTTTTATCTATGAATAACATATCAATGATAGGGATGAATGTAGTAATGAATGACAACACGAAGTATTTCAGTGGTAAAAACTTAAACTTTTCAATGGCACAAAGAGGTGAAAGCAAACGATACATGCCAGGATTAGATGGCTTAAGAGCATTATCTGTCTTAGCTGTCATTGCGTATCATCTTAATCTCAAGTGGGCACAAGGCGGGCTAATCGGCGTTGGTATTTTTTTCGTTATCTCTGGTTATCTCATCACTGATCAAATCATACAAGAATGGAATAAAGATCGGCAATTTGACCTTCTAAATTTTTGGGTGCGTAGACTGCGCAGATTAATGCCTGCCATGATCGCCATGTTGATCTTCATAGCCATGTGGTTAATTATGACCGATCCATCGAGATTAAAAGTATTTAGTGGAGATTTTATATCGTCGTTGCTTTATGTCAACAACTGGTGGTTAATTTTCCATGAAGTATCGTATTTTGAAAGCTTTGGACCAGCATCACCAATCGGCCACCTCTGGTCGCTATCGATCGAGGAACAATTTTATTTAATATGGCCTGTCATACTTTTACTCGGATTGAGGTTTCTACATAATGGTGGAAAATTATTGCTGTTCGTAATAGCTTGTGCGGCAGTATCGGCAGTACTCATGGGAGTGCTGTACGAGCCAGGCATGGATCCTAGCAGAGTGTATTACGGTACAGACACCCGAATGTTCGCACTTTTGATTGGTGCTGCACTAGCGATCGTATGGCCAAGTCAAAAATTGAACAGAAATATATCGGCACCAGCACGCATTGTAATGGATACCCTAGGTTGTCTAGGCTTAGGAGTACTTATTCTACTGATGTATCAAATGAATGAGTACGATGATATGCTGTATCGCGGTGGTTTTGCGATCATTGCACTCATTACCGCCGTCGTTATAGCAGTTATCGCTCACCCTAACAGCCTGCTCGGTAAGTTGATGGGGCTGAAACCTTTAGCATTTCTTGGAGTTCGTTCCTATAGTCTTTATGTGTGGCATTTCCCTGTTATTATTTTAACTAATCCTAAAGTAATTACAGAAGGAATCAGCGTCTCACATATTGTTTTACAGCTCGCTGCAAGCTTCATCATTGCTATATTATCATATAAATATATTGAAGAACCTTTCCGCCGTGTTAGATCCAAGAAGAAGCGTCAGAATCAATATCCAATCCGCCGCCGCAAGTTCCGCCCAACGGTTTTGACCGCGTTGTTAGTTGTAATTCTTTTTTCGCTAACTTATAATACAACTTTTTCTCATACAGAGCCTCCATCACATGTAGGTAAGATTGACGATGCAATGAGTGATGACAATGAGCAGGAGAAAGAGAGAGACGACGAGAATGCACCTTCGAAGCCATTATTGGATACAGATAAGCAACAAACAGGGATTACACCAAAGCCTATCATAGATCCGAACGCAACTGATAATTCTCCTCCTGTTCAAGATGGAAGAAAGGACATAGAACAGAATAAAATAAAATCCGGTAAAGACATTACTGTAATTGGAGATTCTATCATTGTTGATGTTGCGCCATTTCTTAACAAGAAACTTCCTGGAATAGTCGTTGATGGCAAGGTTGGTCGTCAGATGCATCACGTCGGTGATGTAATTGAGAAACTAAAAAAAGACGGGAAGCTTGGTAAAACAATTATTATTGAGCTAGGAAACAATGGTGCATTTAATAAAAAACAATTACGTACCGTATTGGACTCACTTGATGAATCTACACAAGTTCTCTTTGTTAATATTCGATCACCTAAAAATTGGCAAGATATAGTTAACAAGGATCTTGAAACAATATCCAACCAATATGAATTCGTAACTGTTATAGATTGGTATTCAGCTAGCAAAGAAATAGCAGAAGATTTTTACGAGGATGGTGTGCATTTAAAGCGTGATGGCGCTGAATTTTTCGCAGAGATGCTTGTGAATGCATTGGACGGATTAAAGAATTAAACCATTAATCGTCGATAAATACATTTCGTATATTCTTTAACAATTTGCGATATGAGTTGATTATTATCTGCCACTGTTTAATTATGGAATATATAATAAAAAAACTGCTGCTTTCACGAAGAAAGCAGCAGCCACAATAATATATTCGTAAACAAACGATTATACTAAGGCTTTCATAGCAATATCAGTCCGGCTTTGCATCCCTTCGAACTCAATGCTAGCTACTGCATCGTACGCATGTGCACGAGCAGCTGCAATGTTCTCGCCTAAACCTACTACACCGAGCACTCGACCGCCATTCGTTACGAATTGACCATCCTGCATTGCTGTCCCAGCATGGAATACTAGAGCGCCCTTCGCTTCAGCATCTTCAAGACCAGTGATTACTTTTCCTTTTGGATAGTTTGCTGGGTAACCTCCAGAAGCAATAACTACGCATACTGCTGCATCGTCATTCCACTCGATCTCAAGATCAGCTAACGTTCCGTTCATTGCAGCTAGTACGATCTCTAATAGTTCAGTTTTTAGACGAGGTAATACAACTTGAGTTTCTGGATCACCCATACGAGCGTTAAACTCAATTGTTTTGGGACCATCTTTTGTAATCATCAAGCCTGCAAATAATACTCCACGGAATGGACGACCTTCGCTTACCATTGCTTTTGCCGTTGGAATAATAATATTCTCGATCGCATCATCAATGATACTTTGTTCAATATGGGGAAGAGGAGTATAAGTACCCATACCCCCAGTATTCGGTCCTTTGTCACCATCAAAAATCGGCTTATGATCCTGAGCAGGAACCATGGATTTAACTGTCTCGCCATCAACAAATGCTAGAATAGACATTTCTTGACCAGCTAGAAACTCTTCAATTACGACCTGGTTACCGGCATCACCGAATACTTTTTCTACCATAATCGAACGAAGCGCTTCTTCCGCTTCCTCATATGAAGTTGCTACTGTAACACCTTTACCAGCTGCAAGTCCATCTGCTTTAATAACGATTGGAACTTCTTGTGCTTTCAAATATGTTAATGCAGACTCAAAGTCTGTAAATGTTTCATATTTAGCTGTTGGAATATTGTATTTTTTCAGCAAATCTTTCATGAAGATTTTGCTTCCTTCAATTTCAGCTGCTGCTTTATTAGGACCAAAAGCAGGAATACCTGCAGCTTCAAAAGCGTCTACAATACCTTGTGCTAACGGATCATCTGGACCGACAAACACAAGATCGATACTTGCTTCCTTAGCAAATGCAACAAGCTCGTCAAATTGGAATACACCAATAGGTACACATTCTGCAATTTGAGCGATACCAGCATTACCTGGCGCACAATATAACTTGCTAATTTTTTCACTTTTATTCAATGACCATACGATCGTATGCTCACGACCACCACTACCAATAACTAAAATGTTCATTGCAAAGAGTCTCCCTTCATTTTCAAATTAATGTTTGAAGTGACGAACGCTTGTGAATACCATCGCAATGTTATTCGCATTTGCTACTGCAATAGACTCTTCGTCTTTAATTGATCCACCTGGTTGAATAATCGCTGTAATACCAGCTTTTGCTGCAAGTTCAACAGTGTCACCCATTGGGAAGAATGCATCAGAAGCAAGAATTGCCCCTTGAACATTTTCAGCAGCTTGCTCAATAGCAATGCGTGCAGCACCAACACGGTTCATTTGACCAGCACCAACACCGATTGTCATATCATCTTTTGCAAGTAGAATAGCATTAGATTTCACATGCTTAACAACTTTCCATCCGAATAGAAGTTGTTTCAATTCTTCTTCAGTAGGCTGACGATCAGTTACCACTTGAAGATCGCTAGCTTTAATATTATGAACATCGTTCTCTTGAACTAGCATACCACCATCAACAGATGTTACTACCCAATCTGCTTGACGATCGCCAGCTGCTTGGAATTCACCTAGCTTCATAAGACGAATGTTTTTCTTCTTAGTCAATATTTCAAGTGCTTCAGCAGTAAAGTCTGGAGCAATAATAATTTCAAGGAAGATGCTTCCTAGAAGTTCAGCCGTATCCGCACCAATTGTACGGTTTGCAGCAACAATACCACCAAAAATAGAAGTTGGATCAGCAGAATACGCTTTTTGGTAAGCTTGATGAATATCACTACCAATACCTACACCGCAAGGATTCATATGTTTCACAGCAACTACAGCAGGCTCTTCGAATTCTTTTAATATAGCAAGTGCTGCGTTAGCGTCATTGATATTATTGTAAGAAAGCTCTTTACCATGTAGTTGCTCAGCTGTTGTAATGTTTCCACTAGCGGCAAGTGGCTTTTTGTAGAAAGCGGCTTTTTGATGAGGATTTTCACCATAGCGCAAATCTTGAACTTTTTCATACGTTACTGTGTATGTTTCAGGAAGAGGATCACCTTGAAGTTTAGACAAATAATCAGAGATTAGAGAATCATAAGCCGCCGTATGACGGAATACTTTAGCTGCAAGACGTTTACGAGTTGCTAACGTAGTGTCACCTTCTGCTTTAAGTTCTTCAACGATTCCTGCATAGTCTCCAGCGTCTACAACCACTGTAACAAATGCATGATTTTTCGCAGCTGAACGAAGCATAGTTGGTCCACCGATATCGATGTTTTCAATCGCATCTTCATATGATACATCTGGTTTTGCAATCGTCTCTTTGAATGGGTATAGATTTACAACAACTAGATCGATATAATCTAGTCCTAGCTCTTCCATCGCTTTTTGATGTTCTTCGCTATCACGAACTGCTAATAAACCACTGTGTACGGCTGGGTGCAAAGTTTTTACACGTCCATCCAAAATTTCAGGGAAACCAGTAACATCAGAAATACCGATAACAGGTACGCCTTCTTTTTGCAAAAGATTGAAAGTACCACCTGTAGAAATAATTTCAACACCTTGCTCAGTCAAAGCTCTTGAAAATTCAACGATTCCTGTTTTGTCAGATACACTAATTAACGCTCTACGAATTGCCACTATTAATTCCTCCTAAAATTTTTATAACTTCACAACATACATATTGTATATGAAAATCACTTCACTATTAAAAGCTATGAAACAAAACCCAGCAACGTGTACGTCACGAGTACACTAGAGGTCAAATGCCCGAAGCTGCAATAAAGATCAAAAAAGTTGCTTGTCAGCACCAAGAAGATGCCATGAAGTTAGGGAAGTGAGTATCGCAGCGTACGTACTTGGTACGTGAGAAACAGATCGACCGATGAATGGCAGTTTCGCCTCCGACTATGCTACGTTAGCATAATCATCGTGATCACAAGTGACTGTTTTGAGTTACCTCTACGTGCCTACCATTGATGCTTACTTTACCTTGCGCAATCCACCCAATAACTTGCGGATACAATTGCTGTTCGATCTTGTGAATACGAGCTGCAAGACTTTCTTCTGTATCGCCTTCTTCAATTGTAACTGCTCGTTGTGCAACGATTGGACCACTATCTAAGCCACCATCTACGAAATGAACCGTAACTCCTGTTACTTTCACTCCATAATCTAGTGCTTGTCCTATTGCATTGACACCTGGGAAACTCGGTAGCATGGACGGATGCACATTAAGCATACGACCATAATAAGGCTCAACTAATACTGATGTAATAATTCGCATATAGCCTGCAAGAACAACAAGATCAACTTGCTTTTTTTGCATTATTGCTAATATCTCTGTCTCATAAGCCTCACGAGAAGCATAATCCTTGGGCTTGAATACAAATGCTTCTACTCCTGCTTGCTCTGCGCGTGCAACAACAGGAGCTAATGGCTTATCACAAACAAGAAGCTCGATGGATACATCGAGCTTCTTCTCCTGCATGGCATCAACAATAGCTTGAAAGTTCGAGCCTTGACCCGATGCAAATACAGCGATACGTAATGTCATTATACTTCTGCTCCAGTAAACGTTACGATACGATTACCTTCTGTAACCGTTCCGATAGCATAAGCTTGCTCGCCTAGCTCATTCGCAATACGAAGAGCTTCCTCTGCTTGCTCAGCTGGAACAACCACAACAAGTCCAATGCCCATATTAAAAGTTGTGAACATATCACGATTCGTAATATTACCTTTTTGTTGCATCAACTCGAAGATTGGAAGAATTGGCCATGAACCATAATTCACATCTACGTTAACACCTTCTGGTAATACACGAGGAATATTCTCAATAAAACCGCCGCCAGTAATGTGAGCCATACCTTTCACATTCACTTGATCGATTAATTTCAATGCTGATTTCACATAAATTTTCGTTGGCTCTAATAGAACATCACCAAGCTTAGCTCCACCTAATTCAGCAATCTCATCTTGTAGAGAGTAACCTACTTCTTCAAGAAGAAGACGACGTACTAGTGAGAAACCGTTACTATGAATTCCACTTGAAGCAAAACCAAGAACTGCATCTCCAGGTGCAATTGTTGAACCATCAATCATCTTAGGACGATCAACGATACCAACAGTAAATCCAGCGATATCATATTCTTCTTCAGAATACATACCAGGCATCTCAGCAGTTTCACCACCGATTAATGCACAGCCAGATTGTACACAACCTTCAGAAATCCCAGCAACAATAGCTTCTATTTTCTCAGGTACTACTTTACCGCAAGCAAGATAGTCAAGGAAGAATAAAGGCTCAGCACCTTGTACAATAATATCATTTACGCACATAGCTACTGCATCAATACCGATCGTATCATGCTTATCCATTGCAAATGCAAGCTTCAGCTTTGTACCAACGCCATCAGTACCAGAAACCAATACTGGCTCATCATACTTCTCCTTGTTCAAGCTGAACAAGCCACCGAATCCACCAAGATCAGCCATAACCTCTGGACGGAAAGTACGTTTTACATGCTTCTTCATACGTTCTACTGCTTCATTACCCGCCGCAATATCGACGCCAGCTTTTTTGTACGCCTCTGACATTTATGTCAACTCCTAAATTTTTTTCATTATCTTCTCGAAGTAACTTCTCGTTAATGAAAAGTCACTTCGGAAGCTTAAACCATTTTCACTTCATTAAACGCTAGCGTTCAATATTCGACGTCGAATACGTTACAACGCGATTCATCGAGATCAAAGTTAAGCTTTTTGAGTATCCTCTTCCAATCGAGGTTCAAAAAACGGGCTTTCAGAATCGAGCAGGTGAAGCGCTACTTGAGATAGGCGGAAGCGCAAGTGTACGTGGTTGGTACACGCGAACCGTACTTTCCAAGTTCGCTTCAGATGCGACGTCGAATACGCTACGTTAGCGTAATCTTCATTATCAAAGCCCGCTTTTTGAACTTCTTCTAACAGCTGCAGCTTTTATCTGATGATTCATCTACTACAGTCGGATAATCGTTATCAAAGCATCCCATACACATACCGTGCTTATACTTCCCATCATGACCGCCAACAGCTTCCATCAATCCTTCATCAGATAAGAAAGTAAGTGAATCTGCATTAATTTGTTGACGAATTTCCTCAACGGTACGATATGATGCGATCAACTCATCGCGACTTGGCGTATCAATACCGTAGTAACAAGGATTTTTGAATGGAGGTGAAGTAATTCTTACATGCACTTCAGTAGCTCCTGCTTCACGAAGCAAATTTACGATACGTAATGATGTTGTTCCACGAACGATAGAATCATCAATCATAACTACACGCTTGCCTTCTACTACTTTACGAACAGCAGAAAGCTTCATCTTAACCCCTTTTTCACGAAGTTCTTGTGAAGGTTGAATGAACGTACGACCTGTATATTTATTTTTGATCAAGCCAAGCTCATATGGAATCCCTGTTTGCTCTGCGTAACCAATCGCGGCTGAAATACTGGAGTCAGGAACACCTGTTACAATATCCGCATCTACGAAAGATTCTAGTGCAAGACGTTTCCCCATACGTTTACGAGCTGCATGAATGTTTATTTCGTTAATATCACTATCTGGTCTCGCGAAGTAAATATACTCCATCGCACAAGTTGCACGACGAGATTCACCCGCATCATAACGATCGTAGTTAATACCATTCTCATCAATGACGATCATTTCACCTGGTTGCACATCACGTACATACTCGGCTCCAACTGCTTCAAAGCCACATGTCTCAGATGAGAACGCATAGCCATCTCCAAGAGTCGCCATAGATAATGGACGCAAACCATGTGGGTCTGATGCAACAATTAACTTGTCGTTTGTCATGATCAAGAATGCAAAACCGCCTACTAGACGACGTAATGCATCACGAGCTGCTTCTACGAAATCTTTCGAAGAACGGGCAATTAAGTGAGCAATAACTTCAGTATCACTTGAAGTTTGAAAAATGGAACCGCTCATCTCAAGCTCTTTACGGATTTCAGGAGCATTAACAATGTTACCGTTTGTAGCAACCGCAAGGTCACCATCACGATATTTGAAAATTAGCGGCTGTGCATTAGCAAGCCTACTTTCTCCTGCCGTCGAGTAACGTACATGTCCAATCGCACGTTCTCCTTTCAATCTTGTAAGAATTTCCTGTGTAAATACTTCTTTCACAAGACCCATCTCACGGTGGTAATTAAATTGATTATTGTTGCTACCATCAACCGTACAAATCCCTGCACTTTCTTCTCCACGATGTTGAAGAGCATGCAAACCATAATACGATACGCCAGCAGCGTCAGGGTGTCCGAAAACTCCGAACACACCGCACTCTTCTCTTAACTTATCGAAGATATCATCACGACCGATACCTTCGTTATAATGATCACCCGTCCATAGTTGCAAGTCTTTTACTTCATTAGACATGGGATCGCATCCTTCCACGCTCTCTCAAATTTAGCTACTGGAGCGTTAATAGCTGCTTTATCATTAACCGTAATATCTAGATCGTTGCCTCCAACCGTACCAATTACAGCATGAGCAACACCTTTTGATGATAAATGAGCAAGTAACTCATCAACTTTTTCCGGTGTAGCAGACAAGAGAATACGCGATTGAGATTCACTAAATAGATAATGATCTGTACGTAAACTAGTCGTCGTAGAAACTTTAGCTCCGATTTTACCGCTAATACAACTTTCTGCAATTGCAGTTGCAATACCGCCTTCAGACAAGTCATGTGCAGAAGCTACAAAACCAGCTTGAATTGCAGTTAATACTGCTTGTTGTACATTTTTCTCAACAGCTAGGTCAAGTACCGGAGGGCGTCCAGATGGAGCACCATTCTTCACATATTGAAGTTCAGAACCACCAAATTCAACATTTGTTTCGCCAAGAAGGACAATGATATCGCCTTCTGATTTGAAACCTTGCGTAGTAATATGATCTATGTCGTGTACAAGTCCAACCATACCGATTACTGGTGTTGGGTTGATTGCACCTTTATTATTTTCATTGTACAAACTTACGTTACCACCGATAACTGGTGTTTCAAGTGCCACACATGCTTCACTAATTCCATCAGCAGATTTCTCGATTTGCCAGAATACTTCTGGTTTCTCTGGAGATCCGAAGTTTAAGTTATCTGTAATTGCTAGCGGCTCAGCACCAGAACATACGATATTACGCGCTGCTTCAGATACTGCGATACGTCCACCCATAGCAGGATCAAGATATACATAACGGCTATTACAGTCAGTAGTCATTGCAAGTGCTTTGCGAGTACCATCAACTAATACGACAGCAGCATCTGAACCAGGTTGAACTGCAGTCGCTGTACGAACCATGTAATCATATTGGTTATAAACCCACTCTTTGCTCGCTACAGTTGGGGAAGCAAGAATCTCTTCTAGCGTTCCATTCAAATCTGTAATTTCTGCAAAGTCGCCAGTGTTAACATCTGCAAAGTCGCGATAGTAAGCTGGCTCAGAAGATGGCTTATTGTATACAGGGCACTCATCAACTAACGCTTGTACTGGCATATCTGCCACTTGCTCACCTTTATGAATAAGACGAAGACGTCCGTCATCTGTTACTTTACCAACTTTGGCACAAATAATGCCCCAACGATCGAAAATTTCTTTCGCTTGAGCTTCATGTTGAGGTTCAACAACGAAAAGCATACGCTCTTGAGATTCAGACAACATCATCTCGTAAGGTGTCATACCTGTTTCACGTTGTGGAACTTCATCAAGGTACAATTCAAGACCATTACCTGCTTTAGATGCCATCTCAGCACTTGAACATGTAAGACCAGCAGCACCCATATCTTGAATACCAAGAACGATACCAGAGTTGATTAATTCAAGAGTAGCTTCCATTACAAGCTTCTCCATGAATGGATCACCAACTTGAACGGCTGTTTTCTTCTCTTCTGATTCTTCAGAAAGTTCAATCGAAGCGAATGTTGCACCGTGAATACCATCACGACCAGTTGCAGGGCCAACATAGAATACTGGGTTACCTACTCCTTTTGCAACACCACGTTGAATTTTATCATGATCGATTAGACCAACACACATCGCGTTAACAAGTGGATTACCTTCATAGCTTTCGTCGAAGTTTACTTCTCCACCAACTGTTGGAATACCGATACAGTTACCATAACCAGCAATACCACTAACAACGTTCTCGAACAAGTATTTCACGCGTTCATTTTTCAGGCTACCAAAGCGAAGGCTGTTAAGCACCGCTACTGGACGAGCACCCATAGAGAAGATGTCACGAATGATACCACCAACACCAGTTGCTGCACCTTGATAAGGTTCTACAGCAGACGGATGGTTATGTGATTCAATTTTGAATACTACCGCTTGGTTGTCACCGATATCAACGATACCAGCACCTTCACCAGGCCCCATAAGAACTTTTGGTCCAGTGATCGGGAATTTTTTCAAAATTGGCTTGGAGTTTTTGTAAGCACAGTGCTCAGACCACATTACACTGAATACACCAATTTCTGTATAGTTGGGCTTGCGTCCAAGGAAGCCACAGATTAGATCAAACTCTGAATCTGATACGCCGAATTGTTGATAGATTTTTTGCTCCGCGATTTGTTCTACGGTTGGTTCCTTAGCCGTTAATTGCTGTGCCATGTTGTTCCCTCCATGCATTCAAAATCGATGTAAACATACGTTTGCCGTCAGCAGATCCTAAGATTTCGCTAACTGCGCGTTCAGGGTGAGGCATCATACCTACGACATTACCTGCTTTATTACTAATACCTGCAATATTGTCCACAGAACCGTTCGGGTTAGTGTCATCTGCATAACGGAATACAATTTGATTATTCTCGTTCAATTGTGCCAATGTATCTTCATCACAGAAGTAGTTACCTTCACCATGCGCAATAGGAATATTAATGATTTCGCCTTGTGCATAATCTGATGTAAATGGAGTGTTGTTATTCACTACTTCAAGCGGCGTTTGGTGACAACGGAATTTCAATCCATTGTTGCGAATCAATGCGCCTGGTAGTAAGTTAGCTTCCGTAAGAATTTGGAAACCATTGCAAATCCCTAAAATATATTTACCTGCATCAGCAGCTTTTTGAACTTCATTCATAACATTAGCGAAGCGTGCAATTGCACCGCAACGAAGATAGTCTCCATAAGAGAATCCACCTGGCACTAGAATACAGTCATATGCGGACAAGTCCGTAGCTGTATGCCAAACATAATCTACTTCTTGACCAATGGCTTGCTCTACAGCCTTATAGCAATCGATATCACAGTTAGAGCCTGGAAATACAAGTACAGCAAACTTCATAACATTAGTCCTCCAGTTCAAATCGGTAGTCTTCAACGACAGTGTTAGCTAACAACTTTTCGCACATAACTTTAAGGCGAGCTTCAGCCTCTGCGCGATCAGTTGTATCAAGATTAACTTCAAGATATTTACCAATACGAACTTTCTCAACTTCATTGAATCCCATTGAATGAAGCGCGCCTTGCACAGCAGTTCCTTGTGGATCTAGTACATTCTCTTTAATCGTTACATAAACAGTTGCCTTCATAATATCCTCCTGGGGGACTTTAAGTTTACTACTGGCCAGACTGCATACAAGCAATAAGTATGTGTGGCAGTAGAGTCCATAATGTTATAATTTATATTAGTTTAGCTTAATTGCTTTCCAGTAATAGAAGCATAAATATTACGATAACGTGCTGTCGTTTCTTCAACAACATGTACTGGAAGTGGAGCAGGCTTACTATCTCTATCCCAATCAGAGCTTAATAGGTAAGCGCGAACGGGTTCTTTGTCCATACTATCAATTTCTATATCGTATTCGAATTTGTCTTGTGCCCAGAAACGTGAAGAGTCTGGGGTAAAGATTTCATCGATTAGAATAATTTCACCATCAATGATACCAAATTCAAACTTACAATCTGCAAGAATAATACCTTTTTCCAAGCAATAAGCTTGGGCGAAATTATATAGTGCAATACTACGCTCACGCAGTGCCTCAGCAAGTTCCTTGCCAATACGTTTGCCCATTTCAGCAAATGAAATATCCTCATCATGACCGATATCATTTTTAGCTGATGGCGTGAAGATCGGCTCTGCAAGCTTCTCATTTTTACGTAAGCCCGCTGGCAACGGTTCTCCGTTAATACCACCTGATTCTTGGTACTGTCTCCAACCACCTCCCGTAATGTAGCCACGAACGATACATTCCATATCGATACGTTCAGCTTTACGAGACACCATGATGCGATGTTTAAGCAATTCAGGCTCAGTAATAATGTCGCCAAGCTTATACACATCAGTATGAACAACATGATTTGCGATCACATCTTCAGTAATGCCGAACCAATACGCGGATAATGAGTTCAATACATTTCCTTTGTCTGGAACTGCAGGATCAAGAACATAGTCAAATGCAGAGATGCGGTCTGTAACAACAATCAAGAAATGCTCACCTAGATCATACAATTCGCGAACTTTACCCTTATAAATAAGGGGAGCACGAACATAGTCAACTGCTGAAGATATAGCTTGCACTTGCGTAGTCATGAACTAATTCCTCCTAATTTGTACGTGATCACGATGATTATGTTGACGTAGCTTTTTCGACGGCGAATATGCCATTCATCGTTTGTTTACGATGCGCGTGTACCAATAACGTACACTTACGCTTCGCACTTCACTAGCTTCATGTCATATTCTTGGTGCTGACGCACAAATACTCGAAGAAGCTTTATTGTACGTGATCACGATGATTATGCTGACGTAGCTTTTTCGACGGCGAATATGCCATTCATCGCTTGTTTACGATGCGCGTGTACCAATTACGTACACTTACGCTTCGCACTTCACTAACTTCATGTCATATTCTTGGTGCTGACGTACGAGCTAAATCAAAGCTAATCTTTTAAAAATAGTATCTACATGCTTCAAATGCCACTGCGGATTAAACGCATCTTCAATCTCTTCTGGAGAAAGTACTGCTGTAATTTCTGGTGTTTCTTCTATAATAGTACGGAATTGAACTTTAGTTTCCCAAGCCTGCATCGCACGTGGTTGAACCGTATCATACGCTTCCTCACGGCTGAAACCTTTATCAATCAGTTTCGTTAATACACGACCAGAGAATGGAACACCATAAGTTGCACCCATATTGCGTTTCATGTTTTCAGGGAACACAGTCAAGTTTTTAATAATGTTACCTAGACGGTTAAGCATGTAGTTCAGAAGCATCGTTGCATCTGGAAGAATAACACGCTCTGCTGACGAATGAGAAATATCTCTTTCATGCCATAATGTTACGTTTTCGTAAGCTGTAAGCATATGACCGCGAATAACGCGAGATAGACCAGAGATGTTCTCACAACCAATTGGGTTACGTTTGTGAGGCATTGCAGAAGATCCTTTTTGACCTTTTGCGAAAGCTTCTTCTACTTCACGGAACTCACTCTTTTGCAACGCACGAATTTCTGTGGCGAATTTATCAAGAGAAGTTGCAACTAAAGCTAGTGTTGCCATATATTCAGCATGACGATCACGTTGCAACGTTTGTGTAGAGATTGGAGCTGCTTTTGTACCTAATTTATTACATACGAATTCTTCAACGAAAGGATCGATATTAGCATACGTTCCAACTGCACCTGAAATTTTACCGTATTGAACGTTGTCAGCAGCATGCTCAAAACGCTCAAGATTACGTTTCATTTCCTCATGCCATAATGCAAGTTTCAAACCAAAAGTCGTCGGTTCAGCGTGTACACCATGTGTACGACCCATCATTGGTGTATCTTTATATTGAATCGCTTTGTCGCGAACAATCGCAATAAAGTTCTCGATATCTTTTTTAAGTATTGCATTGGCTTGAAGCAACAAATATCCAGTAGCAGTGTCAACAACGTCAGTTGAAGTTAGACCATAGTGAACCCATTTACGTTCTGGACCGACTGTTTCAGATACGGCACGTGTGAAAGCAATAACATCGTGACGAGTTTCTTGTTCAATCTCATAAATACGCTCTACATCAAAAGTAGCTTTTGCACGAAGTGCTTCAACATCTTCAGCTGGAATTACTCCTAGCTCTACCCATGCCTCGCAAGCACAAAGTTCTACTTCTAACCAAGCTTGGAATTTATTTTGTTCTGTCCAAATGGCTCTCATTTCAGGTCTGCTATAACGCTCTAACATTCAAGTAACACCCTTCCAATATCTAATTTATTAATTCCAACTTTTCCATTCTTCTGTCCAAATCCCAGTAGATTCAATCCATTTCATTGCTTCTTCGCTACTACGTGCTAATACATTTACATGACCCATTTTACGGTTATGAACGGCATCTGCTTTACCGTATAAGTGAAGCTTTGTTGTCACAACTAACTGATCAGCAAGCTCATCATGAGTTGCAAATCTTTCTAGCAAAGGTGCGACATGCTGACCAAGTACATTGACCATCACAACAGGAGTTGTGAGGCTAGTGTCACCAAGGGGCAAATTACATACAGCGCGGACATGTTGCTCAAACTGCGATGTGCGACATGCCTCCATTGTATAATGACCGCTATTATGTGGACGAGGTGCAAGCTCATTTACGAAAAGCTCACCTTCCTCGGTTACAAACATTTCTACTGCAATTAATCCTACAGCATCAAGACCTTGTGCAATTTGCAAGGCAAGTTGCTCAGCTTGTTGTTGTAATGCTGGCTCGATACGTGCCGGCACGATAGACAAATGAAGAATATTGCTAACATGAATGTTTTCAGATGCAGGGAAAACTTTCACTTCACCTTGTGGACTGCGTGCTGCAATAACGGAAATTTCTTTAGAGAATTTAATGAACTTCTCCAGCACAAGCTCCGTTTTTGCTTTAGATAGTGTCTCATAGGCTTCAGCAATTTCTTGCTCGCTACGAATTACCCATTGTCCCTTACCATCATAACCACCTGTAGCTGTCTTCAACACACAAGGCATACCGAACTCGGCTACTGCAGCTTCTAGATCAGCTTGTGAAGTAATTTCGCGATAAGGAGCAACTTGAACGCCAGCAGCTTCGATCGCATGCTTTTCACGCAAACGATGCTGAGTTGTATAAAGCAAGTGACTTCCTTGTGGGACATACGCTTCTTCCATTAACATCGAAGCTACATTTGCATCAACATTTTCAAATTCATATGTGATGACATCAGCGCGCTTTGCAAGCTCACGAGCAGCATTAGCATCGTCGTATTTCGCAACAATTTGCTCACTCACTTGCCCCATTGGTCCACCCTCTGTTGGATCAAGAGTTACAAAGCGATAACCAAGTTCACTACCAGCGTTCGCAATCATTCGTCCAAGTTGACCGCCACCAAGAACTCCAATTGTGGAACCAGGCAAAATAGTCTTTATACTTGCATTTAGGTGACGATTACTCATATTTCTTCACTACTTGCTAGCACTTCTTGCTTCACGCGTTCTCTACGAGCTTCGACGCGCACTTGTAATTCGGAATCGGAAGTCGCAAGCATTTGTGCTGCTAACAGACCTGCATTCGTCGCTCCTGCATTACCAATAGCTACTGTTGCCACTGGAATACCGCCTGGCATTTGTACGATGGATAGCAAGGAATCTAGTCCACTTAAATTAGAGGATTTCACTGGAACACCAATAACCGGCAATATTGTTTTTGCTGCAACCATACCTGGTAAATGTGCAGCACCACCTGCACCGGCAATAATTACTTTAATTCCTCTTTGCAGAGCAGTTTCCGCATATTCGAACATCAAATCTGGAGTACGATGTGCAGAAACCACTTTTTTCTCATAGGGAATTTCAAGTTCTTCCAGAATATCGCAAGCTAATTTCATTGTTGCCCAATCTGATTTACTTCCCATGATTACGCCAACCTTTGCAGACATTACGAATTACCTACTTTCTTTATATAAAGTTAATGATGATCTCTGCATGCAAATAAGATAAAAAAGCACAAAAAGTCCACTAGCAAACCATCTCAGACTTGCTACCGGACTTCGATGAAACTTACCTGTAATAGCGAAAAACTTATGCTAATACAGCTGTTTCTACTTATGAATTGATCGAAGTTAAGAGCAAACCTCATTGAGTTATGAATACCCACTACATAGAATAAAAAGCTCTATCGTTTCTATTCCCTTTATTGCAGCATTTAATGTCTTCACTGTCTCATTCAATCGCATCATTAAGCCCGTAGTCCAGAAAGTGTTGGTTCTGGGTAGAGACGTTTGAGCCATTCCCTCAAACATATACGAGATATATACATATTTTCTAAAAATTATTTAGATTGTTCTATTAAGTTATTTAATGACTTAGATCCTACTTTCAATTCACCTTAACGGTGTTGAAAATCTGGATTTTTGAACACGCACTTATAGTTTATCTAACTCTATGAGTACTGTCAACAAAATACGAACATTAATCATTAATCATTTCTTATAGTTCGCTTTTCTAACATAAACTCAAATGTTAACACCTAAATATCGACTATTTTCACTTAAGTTCACTAATAACTAACATGAAATGTAATCTATAAAACGAATGATCATACATAGAATACAAATATTTCGATTTCTAATAATATAGACAATTTTATATGAATATATATGAGTATATTGATGGAGAACGCAGCGAGAACTGATCGGGGTTGTGAGTCAACGTTCCGAGAACTGATCGCTGTTCCAATCGCCGTTGGCCTCGGATTTATCGTTTTACTACTATAGGTATAAATCCGAGGACAAAAACGACCGCTATCGCTTTTCCACTAGCGATTAGTTCTCTCCTCTGTAGCATATTTGTGAGTGGTTACAAGTTCCCTCCGCTGTAGCATATGTGGGATTGATCACTAGTTCTATCCGCTAGCGCATATATGAGGGTAAAAATAAAAACAAAGTAACTTTGCTCGTATTCGTATAAGTAGCTAATAAAAAGTTTTAGCTAATGCTTCGATGCTACTTTTTATTCGCAAGAAGTATATCTAGGGCTAATAAAAAGTTTTAGGAGGGAAGACATGCAGATACATACTGTTGCGCGGAATGATTCATTGTGGAATTTGGCACGGACTTATGGCGTGCCGCTTGAGCATATTGTTGAAGTTAATAATATCGGGGAAAGCGATGCTCTTGTAGTTGGTCAAGCATTAATTATCCCTACTCCATCAGGTAGTAAAACACATAAAGTTGCTCGAGGGGAATCGTTATGGGCCATTGCTAGGCAATATGGATTAAGTCTACAAGAAATTGCCGCAGCTAATAATATCAGTAACCCCGCCCTCATAAAGCCAGGACAAATCATTAAAATTCCTGCCCCACAATTAATGACAATAGAAGTAAATGGATATATTGAACGTTACGATGAAGCTGCACAGAAAGAAGTCAAAGAACGAGCAAACGAGCTAACCTATCTTGCCATATTTAGTTACCATATTAAAGAAGATGGTACTCTTATTCCAATTGATGATGAAGCGCTTCGAGAAACAGCCATTGCAAACGGTGTTACTCCGATGATGGTAATCTCAAACATTTCAGATCAAGGGTTTAGCGGTGAACTTATTTCCCATGTGCTTAACACACAACACTCTTACACCCATCTAATTACAACTGTGGCTAATACAATGATGGATCGTGGCTTCAAAGCGCTTAATATTGATTTTGAATATATTCCCCCCGCGGATCGAGAATTGTATAATCAGTTTCTTCGTGATATAACTACACATCTACATCAATTTAACTATTTGGTATCTTCTGCAGTTGCCCCTAAGATTAGTAGCGATCAAGTCGGAAGATTATATGAGGCCCATGATTATAAAGTACATGGTGAGGTTCTCGATTTTGTAATTATTATGACATACGAATGGGGTTGGACTGGGGGACCTCCTCGAGCAGTCGCTCCACTTAACGAAGTATCGAAAGTTATTAATTATGCTTTGACTGAAATTCCAGCTAATAAAATTATGCTCGGAATTCCACTGTATGGATATGAATGGACATTACCATATGTTGCAGAAGTTTCACGTGCTAGAGCATTAAGCACAGAAGCAGCTACCTCACTTGCTCGCGAAAAAAAAGCTGCCATTGAATATGACTCCACAGCACAATCCCCTCATTTTTCATTCTACGATGAAAACAAAAAGGAACATGTCGTCTGGTTCGAAGATGCTCGCAGCCTACAAGCCAAATTCAACCTCGTCAAACAACATGGCTTAAGAGGCGTTAGTTATTGGAAGCTAGGAATTAGTGCCGATACAAATTGGTATCTTCTAAGTGAAAATTTCAATGTAGCTAAACTTGAACTAGATTAAATATATTCGCTATTTTATTATAAAAGGCTGTTCATGAACGACGTCATTTGGACGTCTTCCACGAACAGCCTTATTTGGTTCTTAAACTATATGTGTAGGTTCAAAAGAAGGCTAATTGAACTACCTTTGAAGGTTAAGCGGGCATTCAGAACCGAGAAGATGGAGCGCTACTTGCGGAAGGAGGAATCGCAAATGTACGTTATTGGTACACGCGTACCTACAATGTTTCTGCAAGAAACATACATCGGAAGCTTATGCTAGACTTCCCAAGTTCGCTTCATATTCGATGTCGAATATGCTACGTTAGCACAATCGTTATCAAAGCCCGAGCCACTGTGTAACTTCGGTAGCAGGTCTACGCGAAGCTACAGGCGGTACCATATCTGCATACCCGATATAGATGAAACCTACAAACGATTCATCTTCACGTAGATCGAAATGTTTGTGCATAGCCTTATGATACATTGGTGCACCTGAGCGCCAAATCGCACCTAATCCATATGCATGTGCAGCAAGCAATAAGTTTTGTACCGCTGCTTGTGTAGCTGCCAACTCTTCTTCTAGTACAGCACGAGGATCTTCTGAAGGAGAACAGATTGCAGCAATAACTACTGGAGAACGAAAAGCTTTCTTAACTTCTTTGGATCTTTTCTCTTCATCGGTCTCACCTGTTACTGCAGTAAATACTTCTGCGTAACCTTCGCCAAGCTTTGTTCTTCCCTCTCCAGTCATAACAACGAATTTCCATGGCTGAGTGTTATGATGACTTGGTGCCCATGTAGCGGCTTCAATTAATTTTTCAATAATAGCTTTTGGAACATTGTCCTTTTTCACTCTACCGATTGTTCTACGATTATGCAAAGCCTCAATTATTTTGTCATAGTGATCAATTGGACTATTCTCAAATTGGTCTGTCATACGATTTCACCCTTTCTCCAAAGATATTATCTTATGTACTTGCTTGTGATGATATCTAACTATACGTTAGCAAAAGAAAAAAGCAGCTAATTGGTTCCATTATTTTTAGATGACCAATCAGCTACTTAATCATTACTTAAATAAACTCAAATATTGACCGAAGCCATTTTCCTCTAATTGATCTTTCGGAATAAATCGAAGTGACGCAGAATTGATGCAATAGCGCATCCCCGTAGGATCAGGACCATCTTCAAATACATGACCTAAATGAGAATCGCCCTCCTTCGATCGAACCTCCGTACGAATCATACCATGCGTAACATCCATCTCTTCTAGTACGTTATGATTTTCAAGCGGCTTAGTAAAACTCGGCCAACCACAATGTGCATCGAACTTATCTTTAGAACTGAACAATGGCTCTCCAGAAACGATATCAACATAGATACCCTCATCTTTATGATCCCAAAACTCATTACGAAACGGAGCTTCAGTTGCATTGTTTTGTGTCACTTCATACTGAATTGGCGTAAGGCGTGCTCTTAATTCAGTTTCATCCTTTTTGATTGTCCAATGCTGTTTAATAAAACCTTCTCTGCCTGATCCTTTAGCATACATTTTGTAACGGAAAGGATTTTTCTTGTAATAATCTTGATGATGTTCTTCAGCAACGTAGAAATCATCTGCCTTAACAATTTCCGTTACTATTGGTTTATCAAATCGTCCACTAGCGGCTAACTGAGCTTTTGATGCTTCAGCTAGTTTTTGTTGCTCATCAGAGTGATAGAAAATAAATGTACGATATGAATGGCCTTTATCGTTAAATTGACCTTCAATATCTGTTGGATCGATTTGTTGCCAGTACATCTCTAACAATTTCTCATAGCTTAGTAGTGTTGGATCGTACTCTATTTGAACTGCCTCAACATGACCTGTAGTATCTGAGCACACTTCTTCATAAGTAGGATTTTCCGTATGACCACCTGTGTAGCCCGATGTTACTTTTATTACACCAGGGATTTTATCGAATGGTGTAACCATGCACCAGAAACAGCCTCCTGCAAATGTAGCTAATTGATTCATGACTTTAACCTCCATTATATGCCTCTTACTTTTTTCATTATACACCACCATCAATCAATTCAAAATGTTACAATATAATAACGTTGCAACAATTATTAATGTTGTTAACGTCTAATTACCGAGGTGAAATAGAAATGACAGAATTGCAAACAGAAGATTTGGCAGTAGTAAGACGAAAGGAAAGTAGTAAAAAACGTAGACTTCGACTCGCATTTATTAATTTTTTCATGTTATGGCTACTATTAATTTTAGGTGGTTTTTACGCCACTCATTCCTATATGGAACATTTCAAAAAATCAGTCACAGGGCAAATCGAAGAGCAAACATCAACACAAATTAAAAATCTTCAAACTAGCTACGATGAACAATTAGCAAAACTTGAAACGAGCTACATTACACAATTATCAGATCTTCAGATCAAAATCGAACAACTTAATGAGCTATTAACTTTTACAAAAGACAATGCGAATTCTAGTACAGATAATAGTAATATGTTATATACCCAATTGAATGAAATGAAAACTCAACTTAATGAACTTAAAAAAAGTTTGGAGTTAATGAAATAATGAATGCCGTACAATGGATGAATCGCACTTTTGTATTTTTAGCCGCACCAATAATGGGTTTGTTTATATGGATGATTGTTACAACTTTTCAAATTGATATGCAAGACGAACTTAACCCTAAAGATATGACATTAGATACTACTTTGCAACGTGAAGAGCTATATGTAATGGCCAATGAACAATTAGGTGCAAATGTTGATCTTGCGAACGAAACTGTGCAATATATCGAGGATTACTATGCGCTTTACGAAAAGACGAATGATGAAATAAGTACAGTAAGCAAATTAATTACTGCAAGCAAACAGATACCACTTACTTTTTATGACAACAAAATAACAGCCCGTCTTGGTAAACCTTCCGCTACCATCGATACAAAAAAACTTCGCGCGCAACTCTTCTATATTAATCAGGAGAATTTCAATTCTTATGTCGTTAAGGTGAAATTGAAAAGTTCGGATGCAATGAAGATGGTATTAGGTGGAGATGAGTTAGGTGATACGATGACAACTCTTGCAGCAGCAAAAAAACATGGTGCAGCAGTAGCAATTAATGCAGGAGGTTTTGCTGATGCTGGAGGCAACCGTTATCCACTTGGAACGACGGTTATGGATGGAGAATATGTTCAAGGGTTTCAACCAAGTCAATCGGATTTATTCTTTGTTGGTATGAACAGTAAAAACAAGCTTATCGGGGGTAAATTCACTAAAAAAGAGCAGTTAGATAAGTTAAATCCTTCATTCGGCGCGACCTTCGTACCCGTATTATTAAAAAATGGCTCTTCACAAACCATTCCTAGTAAATGGAAAACAAATCCCGCTCGGGCACCTCGAACGATTATCGCTAACTATAAAGATGATCAACTATTAATTATGGTGACCGATGGATATAACACAAATGGGAGTAAAGGCGCGACACTTACTGAGCTTCAAACCATTCTTAAAGGATACGGTGCAGTTGATGCCTATAATTTAGATGGTGGAGGTTCTTCTTCCCTTATTTTTAATGGGAGCATCATTAATAAGCCTTCAGATGGCTCGTTAAGACGGCTACCAACACATTTCTTATTTTTCAAATAAATGCGATTGCTGTTCAATTACTGCTTACTCTTTAATTGAATGGCAATCTTTAATCGTTTAATATCTTGCTCCGATTCAAATAGAAGTTGTTCTGCCTCTTCAATGGTTACCGCTACAAATGTAATCGAACTCCCTGGTTTCAACTGACCAAACATAGGTATATCAACTGAAGCTACAACCGCGATCCGTGGATAACCCCCTGTTGTTTGACGGTCTGCAAGTAATACAATTGGTTGCCCATTAGCAGGTAATTGTACTGTTCCATGAACGACACCCTCAGATATCAATTCTTGTTTTTGCTTCATGATTAATGATGGACCTTGCAATCGATATCCCATTCGGTCAGATTGAGAATCAATTAACCAATTGGACTCGGTAAATTTCCGCTTATCCTCGTCATCTAACAGATCATATTCAGGTCCTGCAATAAACCGTATCGGCACATTGTCTTCATGTACCATGCCAAAGTGCTGAGCGTTAAATGCTTTTGAGTCGATATGTCGTAACTTCTGCCATAGTCCCACTGAACATGATTGATTACTCATATCACCAACCTCGATGATATCGCCATTATGTAGAGGTCTACCTTCGTATCCACCGATATTAGCTCGCATATTCGTACTATAACTACCAAGAACGGCAGGTATGGCTATTCCACCTGCGATAGCTATATAAACTCTACATCCACTTTTATAGTGACCAAAATTTATGACAGAATCTTTGTTTACAATGAAAGGTTGCCACATCGGTACTAATTGCCCATTCATTGTCGCGGACATATTTCCACCACATATGGCAATGAGATGATCAGCAGTCATCTTTAATGATGTACCTGTAAACGTTAATTCTAATACTGCATTATGCTCGTCATTACCCACTAATATATTGGCAACTCTTGCCGCACCTTCATCCATCGCCCCATTAATATTGAGACCAAACTTTTGATAACCATATCTACCTAAATCTTGAATCGTAGTAAGCATGCCTGCCCTAATGATTTCAATACCCACGTACCGTGCCCCCTTTCACTTATGTCCATTGCGAAGTACTGATTTCTCGGAATTGTCTATCAGTAATTGGAATGAATTTGATCCAATCTCCCGCTTGCACTAAAGTCGGAATTTCATCCAATGGATTGAATAACCTTAATGGCGTACGCCCGATAATACGCCATCCACCAGGTGTAGCAACTGGATAAATTCCGGTCTGTTCCCCTGCAATCCCAACACTTCCTTCAGTAATTCGGGTTCTTGGAATTGCTTTGCGAGGTGTGGCAATACGTTTGTCCATTCCTCCCAAGTACGGAAAACCTGGTGCAAAACCTAGCATATGTACAAGGTATGATTTACCACAATGTATTTGCACAACATCATCCATCGTCATATCGTTAAATCTAGCTACTTCGAATAGATCAGGACCATAGGCACCACCATAACAAACAGGAATTTCAATAACTCTATGTTCCGAACAATAGGCTACGCTCTCGCTGTTCTCATATCGTTCAATACATTGTTCCAATTGCCTTTGCATCGCTCGTGAAACAGATTCATCATTCATGCGAGCTGCTTTCATAACTAGCGGGTTATAATGAACAGTTATCGAGCAATAAGCAGGTACATATTCAATGATAGCATGTAACGATGCGCTCTCCAGATATTGCAATAAACTCATAACTTTATCATGCGTTTGTTCATTTATTGCATGCCCGAGTCGAATAATGACTGCCTTCTCTCCTAATGGTAAAAGTGAATATTCCATACATAAGCCCCTCTCATCCTAACAAGAAAACAACACCCAGCAACGTGTACAATTCGAGTATCCAATCGGTCAATGCCCGTGCCCGAAGCTTCCTATAAAGGTTCAAAATGTGGGCGTTCAGAATCGAGAAGTTGCTACACAGCGAAAACGAGTAGCACAGCGTACGTTTTGGGTACGTGAGCACACGCAGGCTTTCGATGGAGAGCATATTCGATGTCGATTATGCTACGTTAGCTTAATCATGGTTATCAACGTCCACTGTTTTGAACTTCCCTACGAAGGATGAACGACTTCAATTTCTGCTTCTGCTAACGCTTGCGATAGTTGAATGACATGCTCTAAAGCATCTGGAGAATCACCATGTACACAGATCGTATCTGCACGCATGTTCATCTCCTCACCCGTTCTACTTTCAACTTTATGTTCAAGTACCATACGAATGACACGCTCTGTAGAGTATTTAGACTGTACAATTAGCGCTTGCTCATGCGATCTTGGTGTCAAAGAACCGTCCTTCTCATAATTACGATCAGCGAAAACTTCATTCAACGTGCGAAGACCAACTCTGGCACCCGCTTTTACAAGTTTACTGCTTGATTGTCCAACCAGATACACATCTCCATCTATACGGTAAACCGCTTCAGCGATAGCCTCGGCAATTGCTGTATTTTGATTTGCCATTTGATACAATGCCCCATGAGGTTTCACATGAGTAATCGAAGTTCCTTCGGCTTTCGCAAATGCCTGCAAAGCACCAATCTGATACAATACTAGACCATATATTTCTTCCGCACTTATATCCATTATACGTCGACCAAAGCCAGCCATATCTGGTAATCCTGGATGAGCACCGATAGCCACGCCATACTGAAGCGCTAACTTTACCGTTTTGCGCATCGTCATTGGATCTCCAGCATGATACCCACATGCGATATTTGTTGATGTAATATATTTCATTAATTCTTCGTCTTGTCCTAAATTATATATGCCAAAGTTTTCACCCATATCACAGTTTAAATCTACCTTATACAATTTTTTCACCTTACCTTAATGTTAAATTTACCATGTTGAAATATATACATACCATGGTTCTAATCTTGATGCTAATCATAACGCTTTCAACTAATTCTATCAGATTTCATTGCATTAGTTCACTATAATGTTCAACTCATCTGCCTTGCATACATCTTAATCCGTATAGAATTCATTTTAATTGTCATGATAAAATAAGAATACGTATGGTTAATACTTCAATGTATTAGCGTACAGTATAATTAAAGGAGCTATCAAAATGTCAGTAGATGTATATCTTAATTTCAATGGAAATTGCCGTCAAGCTGTTGAGTTTTACGCTAAAGTATTCAATCAAGAGATCACACAGTTAATGACTTTTGGGGAAATTCCTCAAGCTCCAGAAGAAGCAAAGCACGAGGATATTAAAGATCTAATTATGCATGCTAGGTTGCAAATTAGTGGAAGTAATGTCATGTTCTCCGATGTTTTTCCCAGTATGCCCTTCATTGAAGGAAATAACATCACACTTGCTATTGTGAGCACAGATCGTCAAGAAATCGAATCTGCTTACGCACAATTACAAGAAGGTGGATCTATCGCTATGGAGCTCCAAGAAACATTTTGGAGTAAATGTTACGGTATGGTCACTGATAAATTCGGCATTCAATGGCAGTTAAGTCTTGGCGATTAACACTATAGATAAAATATATTTAAACAAAAAAGAAGCAGCGCCGGCCAAGCGTTGCTTCTTTTTTGTTGCTTTATTTATTCGCCACCCATAAATACGTAGCGATAGATAATTAATACTGCGAGTACCCACATTAACCAGTGAACTTTATACTGACCTTTTTTCGCAAGGTTAGCAACTGTAGCAAGTACTACATAGAACACGATACCGAAAGAGATACCGTTAGCAATGCTGTAAGAGAAAGGCATGAACACGATGATGAAGAATGCAGGAATTGCATAAACCATATCAGCGAAGTCAATTTCTTTCACAGATTGCATCATAAGTACGCCAACAATAATTAGTGCTGCAGAAGTTGCAGAGCCTGGAACTAACATAACTAGCGGTGCGATAAAGATTGATAGCAAGAAGCAGATACCTGTCGTAACAGCTGTTAGACCAGTACGTCCACCTTGCGCAATACCAGATGAACTTTCAACAAAAGCTGTTACTGTACTTGTACCAAGAACAGCACCACCACTTACGCCGATCGCATCAACAAACATTGCTTTACCAACACGTTTTTTACCTTCTACTTTATCTTTCATAATACCAGCACGAGTAGCTGTACCAACTAATGTACCGAATGTATCGAACATTTCTACGAATGTGAATGTCAAGATTACTGTAACTAGACCAACCTCAATGACACCTGCAAAGTCGAAGTCTGCAAACTGCATTGTGCTGAAGTCTGGCATCCAACTAGTCGTTGTTAAGATTGTATTAGCATCAACATTTCCTGTAATGATCGCAATGATTGTTGTAGCAACCATTCCCCATAGAATTGCACCAGGAATTTTAATAACCATCATAATTCCTGTAATTAGTAATGCAATGATCGTGAAGACCATTGTTTCATTAGAAAAGCTACCAAGACCGATAACTGTCTCATTGCTTGTAACTGGCGTAAACGTACCTGCCGTAATATCAGTAAAGCTTTCCACATTGATGGTCATCAAGCCGCTACCCTTCATACCGATAACCGTAATGAATAGACCAATACCAACTGTAATTGCATGTTTCAAACTATCAGGAACTGCATCAATTAACATTTGACGAATTTGCGTAATTGTTAAGATGATGAAGATTATACCTGAGATAAATACTGCCGTTAAGCCCATTGCTGGAGAAATCGGAGTATCCGTGGCCGCCGAGGCAAGTATTACTGATGCGAAATAAGCATTCAACCCCATACCTGGAGCAAGTGCAACAGGGAAGTTTACGAAGATACCCATTGCGATAGTAAAAATACCTGCTGATAATGCAGTTGCTAGAAATACGCCTTTCATGTCCATGCCGGCACTACCCAAGATCATTGGGTTAACTGCTAGAATGTATGCCATAGTCATGAAAGTCGTTAGACCTGCCATAATTTCAGTTCTTACATTTGTTCCTAGTTCCTTTAATCGAAAGAAACGCTCCATTTTGAATATAACCTCCCAAAATTGTGATGGAACAAGCAAAAAAGCCCAAAAAGAAAATGCGTAACTCGCATCTCTCTAGGCTCTGCAAAAAGGAAAGAAATATACCACTGGCCTAGTGGCTTTCTTTCACCCCTCGTAGCCTGATCATTTACGGTGATCTAGTAGAGACTCTCAAGCCGATTCTTGAGATTATACGAAAGTATATGCTTTTGTTGTATTCCGTCTTTAATTTTATCGAGGTAGACACATTTTTGTCAATCATTTTACGAATGTTTTTCGATAAAAAGTTAAAAATATTCGTTTCTTGCTAAAATTATGCACTGAAGTTCGTGTTTTCTGCATATATATGGTGTACTTCTGCTACAAACGGTCACTCGAATATAGCTTTTAACATAAATCAAACTAATTTTTCTTTATTGTTTAATCCACTTCGCCATGTCAGCAATTAATTTTCCACTAACATTGGAAGGCAGATAATACTCAGTACCAATAGATAACTCTTCATATTCAGTTAGAACATGATTAATATTCGGATAAGAAATATACGATATATTGGTGCGCTCTTTCAATTCTTCCTTCCATCCATTGAATTGATTCATACTAACTTGCCAATCATTCTCTCCTTGGATGATGAGCATTCGTTCAGTCTGTAACTTTGCCACCTGACTTGGTATATAATCTCTTTGCTCATACCACCAATAAGCAGGAGGGATAGGAAAGGACTCTGGTAAATTTTCTATTGAATATTGCGGGTCATTTATTAAATCTACAGTCTGACTAATAAATGAAGCCGTTTGTTCTTGACTAGCAATAATTTCAGGAGAATAGCCTAATGCTTTTAACCGATTTAGAGCATCAGCTTGTTGTTCCTTCAGTACATCTGTCATATTACCACTTGGTGCTGACAGCAATATAGCACCTGCGATATCGTTATTGTTATCATTCTCGAAAATCTTAGGAACGACATAACCACCTTGACTATGACCAACAACATAAATATTAGCTGAATCAATATCGTTACGATCTTTTAACAATTTGACTGCCAATATAGAATCATCAACTGACTCATTTTTCAAAGTAAACTGAGGTAAAGAAGCTACTTTTACATTATGCTCTTTAGTTACTTTTTCATAGCGCAATGTAGCAATGTTTTGAGCAGCTAGACCTACTGCAATATCTTTAAATATTTTAACAGCGCCAATCGTAGAATCGCGATCATGCGGTCCGGAACCATGAACTAGAACAACCGCAGGAAATGGTCCTTCCCCTTCAGGAATAGTTAATGTTCCTGGCACTGCAAATGTACCTTCTCCAATTACTACATCTGTTTCTGAATAGTTTCCAATGTCATAGGCTGGTTTCTGATAAGAATTGGCGACAGTCACTTGTTCGATATACAGATCATCAATTAATTGATTTGAATCAAATCTTATTGTAATTACTAACGGCAATACATTGGTTTCATACACCATGACAACATTTGTATGTACGCCATTGTTCTCCACAGTTAGAGATTGCTGCATGAGCGGCTTACCATAAACAGCGGAATATTGTTGTCCAATAATTGTAAGAGCTTGCTCAGGAAGATTTGGTTTTAATGCTTCGTTCATCATAGTAGATAAACTCGCTGTGTTTCCTGAAAATAATTGATATACAAATACACTTGAAAGTCCTTCTAAATCAGTTGTATCAAAGCTGACTGTTTGTTGTGCTTCATCCCAGTTCGCATCAATGCCGAATATCGCATTAAAATCGTTTAAAGAAATATAAGTTCTATAATTCTTAATCATAGTTGCAAATTCCATATTAAGTTCGTTATCATTGATCACCGCTTGTTCTTTTCCAACCGGAATAATTGCCGTGAGATTACCTCGTTTGATCGTAATCAATTGTTCAGTTTGATTCCAATCCACTTTAGCTCCAATAGACTCGGCAGCCACTCGTACAGGTACCCAATCTGGATGCGCTGCTGACACATTCAATTGACTGATTGGTGATATGAAAATAATGCAAACTAGAGCAAGGGACAAGACAGATTTCATTAAATAATTAAATGACTTCATTCGTATATCCTCCTTGGTATTCCATAGTTAAACTTTTCACAAAACTTTATTTACTCATTAATAACTAAGATAAGAAAATGCTTGGAATTAAGACAATTGCAAGTATACCGATAATTAATAACCAACTTAAAGGTCTTGCAAAATTCATAGTCCAACCTACACCAAAGCGCTTCTCCACAAAGATCGCTGGATCTTTACTATTCCAATAGAAAACACCAGCTTTCCAGTACTGATCTTGGTCTGCAACTGCTACATTACTTTTGCCATGCGAGTCATTCAGCTTAATACGAGATCCACCTTGCCCAGTCCTTATACTTAATACGATTGCTCCAATCACAATAACTCCAACTACTGTAAATGTGATTAACATATTAGTATTGTTAGAAATATTAAGTAAGAAAGATAGTTGCCCAAAGCACATAATTAATACAATTAAAAATCCAGTGATCGCTGTAAAGACCGACCAAGAATAACGGAAACGACGATTACGCTCAACTGATCCTTCAGGATCTTTACTTTCTACAACCTGCTTAGCTTTAGCGATCGAAATATGAGAGAAGATAAATACGACAATCATCGTTAGGGCAATACCAGATAGTCCTAGTACCGCTGATACACTCTTCTCGACACTTCTTGTTATTTCACCATCAAAATTAAATTGCATTGGAATGATCTCTGGAAACTTATCATAGTTCAATAAGCTGTAAATAACTGTACCTATTACAAGTAGTACGTGCGGTATATACCATGCCAGTGAGATCGTCATTCGCTTATTATGGAAACCCGTTTGCACAACAATTTTTTGAGTAGCAAGCTGCTCATCGTACCAGCTTTGTGTTTGTTTCCACTTTTTAATCTGTACATGACTTACATAATAGAAAATGAAGCTAGCTAGCATATATCCGAATATAAAGCAAGAATACGCAATAGCATAGAAAGACTCTTCTTGATTACTTTGTAAAAGCAAAAGCAATGCCACGATAAGAACTAAACCAAGAGCCGTACATAACGTAATGTAAGTTTTGATTTGTTTTTTGACGAACGGTTCCTGCTTGACGCCTTCTGGTACAGTTACACCAAATGCCTCAACCTTCCTTGTAATTAGAGGGGTAATTGTCACAATTGCAATAATTGGTACAAACAGCGCTAATAATATCCAAAGTTCCATTCCATTCATCTCCTCCAACTTTTCATAAACTTCCTGATATGCTACTTGCCAATGAAAAGTACATCGGAAGCATAAGCTTCAACTTTTCATTAACTTCCTAATATTCATTATTAACTAGCTACGATTAGGAAGTATATCTTTGAATGTTGTACCTACCAGTTGCTCAAAATGTTCAATCTCCATCCCTCTAGCTACTGCTTCGGCAACGAGAGGTCGCAATCGCTCTAGCAAGTTTTTCTTAAACTGTTCGTCAGCGATTGGTAATGCATCAGGCTCGATCATCACTCCTTGTTTGCGATTAATCTGAACATATCCATCTTGTTTCAGTAAATGATACGCTTTATTAACAGTGTGCAAATTCACGCCTAAATCTACAGCCAAAGAGCGTACGGACGGTAAGCCTTCCCCTGGAATAAGCTCACCTTTCGCTATCCCTTCGATAATCTGCTGTGCAATCTGTGTATATATAGGTGTTTCAGATTGCATATCTATTGCTAACAGCATGATAATCACCCCCTACACCTTTTTGTAAACTACGATAAGTAATTCTTTGAAAGTAATAACACACTTCGAACATCATATGTAAATTAATCAATCTATCAAATTAGGTTATTTAACTTATAGTGTTCTATCTGTTATATATAATATATAACAGATAGAACACATAGTCAATATCATCCAAAGTATTTGATTCATTAGTACAACGAAAAACAAAAAAAGCTTTTCAATGATTAATCATCATTGAAAAGCTCTTCCCTGAAATCACTACTTATTTATTATTCAACATATTCAAAATAAGCGTAATTGCTTCTGCTCTTGTTGACGTAGAGTTTGGATCGTATTTATTGCCTGTTTTACCTGAAATCAATCCTTTTTCTTGTAAAGATACAATCGCATTTTTTGCCCATGATGGAATTGTAGCATCATCAGCAAATAATGATGAAGACGTAGTACCAGTTAATTTAAGTACTTTTGCTACAATTACTGCCATTTCAGCGCGAGTAAGTACATCATTAGGACGGATGCTTCCATCTGGATAGCCACCAAGATAACCTAGTTCAACGGATTGTGCAATAGCTTGCTGTGCCCATTCGCTAACCTTACTTGTATCGGTAAACTTAATTGTTACGCCCGCATTCTCCGCTCCAATTGCTCGCATTAACATCGTCGCGAATTCAGCACGCGTAACTTCTGCATTAGGATGGAAACCACCATCTGGATAACCCTTTACAAAGCCTTCTGTAATTGCTTTCTTAATATTATCTTCTGCCCAGTGTCCTGCAACATCATTCAGCACGATATCTGGCGCAGGCGTTGGTGCTGGCGTTGGTGCCGGTGTTGGATCTGGTGTCGGTGCCGGTGTTGGTGCCGGTGTTGGATCTGGTGTCGGTGTCGGCGTTGGACCTACATCTGGATCTATAACCTCTATTTCAACCTGCTCTTTAAATACCATTCCACCTGGAATATTTTCATAAGAATCAACACTTACCGTAATTGTTGATTTACCTGGCTGTAGTGCATGAATTTCTCCAGTAGCCTCATTAATTGAAACAACGGAAGGATCTTCAGATTGCCAAATTACCGATTTGTAATCTGCATCACCCTGGAAAATAGAGACTCCAAGTTTAAGCTGAGAATCAATATCAACCTTAACTGTACCGTTGCTTGGAAGATCAACTCCATCAACACGATATAGTCCTATACCTTCTACGAAAATCGGAGCCTTAACCCCGATTATTGCAGATGCAGTCAATCCACTTTCAGTCGTTGCGGTGATGGTAACATTTTGAATATCACCGTCAGTACCATTATGAATTTTCGTAGTTACTTTACCATGCGCATCAACATCAGCTAAAGCTGAATTACTTGTTGACCATGTAATATTTTCGTTAATAAAAGAAGGTGAAATGGATGCAACCAAATCTACTTCATCAGTCATAACTACCTTTGCTGCTGTAGTATTCAAGCTAAGCTCCTGAGCCTTCAAAGGAATACTGCCAAGTGCAGAAAATTCAACAATAGCAGGCCAAGTTACTTTCGGATTTTGATTGGTTTCCGTCAAGGTCACACGAATATATCGACCTTGTACATTATTCAAAGGATGATTTGCATATACAGTAGCGGTATATGCATCCTCATTAGTAATTACCTTAGTAAAGTCAACATTGTTGTTAGATACTTCAACATAATACTTTTGCTGTCCCCAAAATTCCAAGTTAATGGTATCAATATTGGATACCTGTTCCAAATCAATTGTCCATGTATGGGATTTATTAAAGACCCCTCCTGGAGACCATGCAGTACTAGATTTTCCATCCAACGCATTCATTATTGGATTACTTGCATGTGCTGAGCTTGCTGTTGCTTTTTTATTTTTATGAAGCTCATTTGTAACAGTTACTACTGCATCAGCAGTAAAACCACCATCATCTGTTGTAACTGTTATTGTAGTGGTTCCGTTACCTGTAGCAACAACATAACCATCCTCGTCAACAGTTGCAATGCTTTCATCTGATGAAGACCAAGTTACATTTAGATTATCTGCGGAGGAAGGCTTTACGGTAGCCTCTAGCTGTTGATATTGTCCAACGATAAGATTCAACACAGTGTCATTCAGCTCTACACCTACAACAGGCAGTGAATCTGCTACAACAACCGGAATAGCTTTAGAAGCGAAGCCATCTGCCGATTCAATTCGCAACATTGCGCTACCTTCTCCTACAGCAGTTAATATACCATCTTCCACTACAAATATAGATTCATCACTAGAACTCCAGATTAATTCCTTATTAGCAGCATCTTTTGGTAAAACTGTTGCTATAACAGTAGCAACACCATCATTCAGCAATCTAACTGTGGAATCACTAAGTTCAATACTAGCAACCTTTACTGGAACTACAGTAACCTCAACCGAATGAGAGATCGTTCCACTAGCATCTGTAGCTGTAACCGTTGCAGTTCCGAGAGCATGTGCATTAACTTTTCCATTTTCCTCAACGGTTACGATGTCTTCATCACTAGACTTCCAAGCTATTTCAGGGAATGAAGCATCATCAGGTATTACAATAGCTTGCAGCTGCTTGCTGCGATTCAATTCTAACTCGAAATCTCCGTCTGCAATTTCAACAGATTCAACATCGATCTGAGTCGCATTCAAAGTAATGGTCTTCATTACATTTCCATCTGCTGATGAAACAGTTATGGTCGTTTGCCCTTGATTATGAATTTCGATAATTGCTTTTTTCGTCTTGTTTGCTTGAATAATCAAAACACCAGCAGAATCAGTCTCGGCAGCTTCTCCGACAAACGTTGCAACGTTAGAATCTGATGAAGTTAGCATAATACGATTATCCGATGGTGTATTTGCAAGCTGTGCATTAAGTATAATTTTATCGCCAACAATACCTGACATTTCTAAATCATTGTTAAGTGCTAAGCTAGATAATTGTAGCTCACTTGCAAGAACAGCAGGTGTAACAATAACTTTTCTAGTTGCCTGGAAGCCACCATCAACAGTTGTTGCTGTAATTGTTGACTCTCCTGGCGCCAACGCTGTAACAATTCCTGATTTATTTATCTTTACAACAGAGCTATCACTGCTTGTCCAATTCAAGTTCGTGTACACAAATTGATTAATCGGTTTAACCGTAGGAATAATTTGTTCACTTTTTCCTGCGACAAGCGTTAGATCTCCGCCTGACAATTCAATGCCAGTTACCGCTGTTGGTTCTACTGCGTAGCTAGCAGAAGCTGAACTGTGAGCTAGCTGTGTACCAAGCTCTTTGTTAGACGATTTTCCTCTCCATAGGTAAGCAAGGATACCATCCGATGCATGACCATCATACGTAAATAATGTGCGGTTATCTACGGTATTCCCGTATTCTGATGTACTGCCTCCTGGAATCCAAGGGCTAAACCATTCACCGTGTCCTTCTCCTTTAGCAATCCATTCTGCTGCCCAATAGTAGAAGCCGATTTCAGAACCATATGGATTTGGTACATCACGGAAGTTTTGCATGTAGTCAACTAACCAGTTATATTGACCACGTTGTGATACTTCGTAATAGTCATTACTCATTACCGATCCATTTGCAGTAGGATCGATGTTATCTCTCGTATGGCTTAAGGCTGTCTCTGAGAAAATGACATCCTTACCCTTCCACTTTTCAAGATTATGAGTAAGCATACTAACAATGTTACCACTTTCTCTTCCCCCGTATAAGGAGTAAGCTTCACCATCCCACGTTAAACCTAGTGCAGGTAGTGGATCATAGAAATTATTTGTTGTTGCAATATCATAGCCGTTATTCAAATGCAGTAGTCCACGAGTAGTTGGAGATGCATCCTTCATCGCTTCATATGAAGCGTTAACTAGCTTAGCAAAACCATCTCTACTTCTAGATGTAATTTGACCTTCAGGCCATACGATACCTGAGTTTTGCTCATTACCTAACTTAACAGAATGAGGTGCTACTCCTGCATCAGCTAATGTTTTCATAAAGTCGTACGTATAATTGTACATCGTTGTTTGTAGCTGCTCCAAATCTTGATTGAACCAAGCTAGTGGTTTCCAAGCTTTTGCAGCACTCATCCAGTTGTCACTGTAATGGAAGGAAACCTCAAAATTCATATGATTCTCTTTGGCACGCTGACCAATTTCTAAAGCCTGCTCCTTGCCAAAGTATCCTGGAATCATTTGCAATGGTGTAAACACTGTACCCATATCTTTAAAGTCATTTACATAAGTAGTGTTAGACCCCTGCTTAGGCAGCTCATCAATTAATCCTGCCTGATAATTCTTCCAGTCTTCTTCTTTATAAATGTAATTTCCTGCTTCAACAAAGAACATAGAGGTTACCGCATTCACACCACGATTTCTCATAATATCAAAGAAATTCTGCTCTACATTGTTTGCCTTATAAGTACCACCGAAATCTTCAACAACTAGTAAGAAGGAAACGTCTACACCTTTCACAATCGTGTTATCCATTTCAAATAAATCCAAGCTATCAACGTAACCAGAGCCTGTTCCTTCATTACTACGCTCTACATATATTGTAGCCGCTGTTTCATTAGCACCTGTTCGGAACGATAATGGTAATAAGCTATATTCATGAGTTGCTGAAGGTGCTTTGCGCGATTCTTGAATTCCTTCTACTCCTACATAAATTCGATCATTACCATTTTCAACCTTAGCTCGGGCCGAAACAATATAGTCAGTATTAGGCTTTACTGCTACCTGCTGAGCAATCTTTGTTCCTTTCCCAAGCTTTAAGGCATATTGGCCAGCATCTACATGTTCGGTTGTAATTGCTGTAGTTCCACTTGATACCCAGTCGTTAATGTTTCCGCTTTCAAATCCCCAATTCAAAAGTGGGTTCTCATCCGAATTTTCCATGTAAAACTCGACGTCATCAATTTCAACAATAGTACCGACAGCAGCATTGTTGAAATAAACACCAATTGTTGCTTGACCATTGTAAACGATAACATTTCTAATCATAATGTCTTCCCAATCGGAAGCATTCTTCGCAAATACATTGATGAATGCTCTCATTTCAGGGCTTCCAGTATCTTTGGCTTCCAAATATACTGATGATTTTTGTGAGCTACTAGTTGTACCAGCAATACTAGTACGTACCTTAGCACGCACCGTGTATGTACCTTGCTCAAGGTTATTAAATTGTTGATAAATACCTAGATCAGGATTTGCTCTTTGGACAGTAGATATTAGCTTAGCGGAATAATTACCTGATGCTCCTCCCTCTTGCGTAGTTATAGTTCCAGAGCTTGTAATGGTATTCCAGCCAACAGGCGAATTTGTAACGCTTTCATTTTGTTCAAAGCTTGGATTCACAATAAGATTTGAGTTAGCTAACGACAATACTTGATTGCTGTCAGCTGATACCTTTGTTGTTAGTTCAGTATCAGCAGCTACTACGTTAGCAACTGGTCCTACAAATACAGCTGAACTAAACACCAACATCAATGTCATCGTAATTGCAATAATCCTAATTAATTTTGCTTTCAATGTAATTCCCCCCTATTATATCTTCGTTTTTATTAGTTGAAGTAACTCTCCAATCTATATCAAACTGGAAATATTACCTATCAACTTAATAAAGACTACAAAAATAGAAAGTTGAAGTATACTACATTTTTTTGCATTAAATAGAATTATTTTTTGAACACGTTTTCAAAGGTGAAATTTATAGTAATTATTATATTTAATAGCATATTTTTTTGTAATTTTAATAATTAATCCTCAATTTTGAACTTATAAAAAATATTTATTACCTTAATAACACACTCAAATTTACGTTTGAATGCAAATATAGTGCGTTCTCATTCAACATGTTGTCGCACTCGGATCATATTCCAAATTATTCAAAAACATATATTCTATGACTCCTTTAAGACATAAGAAGGGCCATCCGAAAGCACCACATTACTCTCGGATGGCTAAATAACAGCTATAGTAATTCTGCAACTTCTAACCATGCTTAACTACTTTTTTTTACATTAAACTTCCTTCTTTTTCCTCTCCACAACTTAAACCATAATTGATCTTCTTCATCCTTAAATAAACTAATTCCGATAAGTTTAAGTGGTGTCCATACTTCTTTGAAATAATAATAAGGCATTTAATGGCTTCACACTCCATGTAAGACTAAAGTCACTCGCTAACAATATCAATTAGGTATATCATACTATCCATTTTCACAAAGTGCTACTATAGATTCATAATGCACAAAAACACCCCTTCAACAACAGCATGGAGGAGTGTATTCTGAATGAAATGCTATATAGATATCACAATGAATAAATATCTTGTAAAATTGTCTTTGTTGTGCTCAGTTCTATCTTTGCTTCAGTGTAATCTTCTTCTTCAATCGCCACAATAATTCGTTGGATGCTTTCATGAAGCCGTTCATACTCCCCCTCATCACCTAGTAGCTGTAATTTCCACTCATTATGTTTATATACTTGTAATAACTTATCTACTTGTACTTTTAATGATAGGGTATCTTCATTGCTTAATGATTGTTCAAGCTGATTTATATTCTCTTTAAACTCATTTTTACCGTTTTGAGCAGAACATCCTGATACTATAAGTAACAGCATTATACAAAGCATTGCTTTCTGGACCATCTCAGTTTATCCCCCTAATGGTTGCATATTAATAGTTAGATTACCCAATAATAAGGAAAACTTATTCAGATTTTTCACTTGGGGGGAAAATACGTGCCAGAGTATGCGTTAATATTAATCCGTTCCATTGTTTCATTTCTTGTGTTGCTTTTCTTGGCACGAATTATGGGAAAGAAACAGCTTTCACAACTTACATTTTTCGATTATGTTGTAGGTATAACGATTGGTTCCATTGCCTCAACTATGTCCGTCGATCAAAACATAAAAATTTCAAACGGACTTGTTTCTCTAATTATATGGGGAATACTTCCGATTATATTAAGTCTTATCGGGCTAAAGTCACGAAAGTTTCTCCAGTTAACAGATGGTAAACCCTCGATCATCATTAAAGATGGTGAAGTATTGGAAGATACGATGAAAAAAAATCAGATGGCTATTGATGAGCTAATGATGCTTTTACGTGAGAAAGATGTATTTAAGATAGATGATGTACAAATGGCTGTATTTGAAGCGAATGGACAACTAAGTGTTATGAAGAAACCCGATATGGAGCCCATTACTCCTAATTTTCTAGGGATAAAGTTAAAACATGAAAATGCTCCTACGTTATTGATTATGGACGGTCATATATTGTATGAAAATTTGGCAAGACTCGGATATTCCAAAAAGTGGTTAATGCATGAAATTACGCAACAAGGAGCATCGACGGAGAAAGATGTATTCATCGCTCAAGTGGATGGCAATAAGAAGGTCTATGTAGATTTGTACGAAGATAAGAGTGAATAATTAACTTAGATACCATCAATTATTGCAATATACAAGAGCACAAAAATGACGGAGCAACTGGGGTTACTCCGTCGTTTTTATCATTTTGTATTCTTTAGTCTGCTTCTAGTACCTTCAGCAAATTGTATACCTTCAGTTAGTTTTCTCTATCCAAGCAATACGCTTTGCTTTTGCATCTGATAACTCTCTGTCTGCAGCACGATAATCTGCTTCAAGTGTATTAACTACCATTCTAATCTTATGAATCGCGTCTAATACTTGATCTTGAGCACCTTTGATTTTCCCCTGAACGAGCCAATCTGTGATTAAGCCATCGAACCAATAATCTGCCATTTTAAGAGTCCCACTTATATCGATATGTATGTCTGTCGACCTTTGCAGATCTGCGAGTTCTTTATGAAACACTTGTAGCTGGCGATTGGCATTATGAATAGAAATTCTTGCATCATCAATATGGCCGTGCTTAATATGCGTACTGATTAAGCCTCCGTTAGCCCACATGTCCCAATTTCCCCAGTTCTCCGCTTTTTCCAATTGCTCCGATGCATAATTTAACGAGGAAATGACACCTCTTCCTGCGGACAAAGCTTCCCCAATCTCCTTAAGATTTAAGCTTTTGCAAGAAATTTCCTCCTCCATCTCTTCCAACTCTAGAACAGAATGAGGTGAATTACGTAATGCTGCTTCTTTCCTTAACATCAACTGATTGTAATCGGAGTGTGCAGTGGAAAGACTCGCAAGTTGAAGACCAATCTCAAGTTGATCCTCCATAAGTTCCTTAAGACTTTGTTTCGCCTCTTGAAGTTTAAGTGTTGCTATTAATTCCTGCTGACGTTCCAGCTCAAGCTGTTGCTCTTTGCTCCGCAAAATTGTATGAAATAAATTCGTTAGAGACATCCTCGTCAACTTCTCAACATCCTCTTGCTCTATTGCCAGCTCCATTTCTAGCTTAACAATTAGCGATTCGTGCTCTCTAATACGCTTTAGTAAACCTTCTCGATTCCGTTCAACTTTAGCTAGTTCATGCATACGCTCTTTTAATACAGTAAACTGCTCAAAATCTAACTCAGACATTTTAACGCCTCCTTCAATTAGCAAAATCGTATAGCTCAATACTACGTATAACGACTTTCAATATTGAAAGGTTTCATCTCTTATTATTACCTTTAGTTTAATCTACTACGATCCTATCACCTTTACTATTCGGTTGAGAAATTACTAAAAACTCAATTTCCACTTGTGATTTATTAAACATTTGATGTGGTGTCAGAGGGGGAACCTCGATTCCCTCTTGCTCATTTCAATCTCTTTGTCACCAATCTCTATCGTTGCTATACCAGACAGGACAAAGAAAAATTGGCGGGCATATATATGATAATACTTTACTTCCGAAGTATTTATTAGCATTCGTTCATGATTAATACTTAATTCTTGATTTTTTACTAAAGACAGCATCAAATGATTCATCAGAGAAAGGCATGATCATTGTGGCCCATTGTTCTTTTTCCTTTCAATTCTACCTATTCAACTTACTTGAACAGGTAACATGCCTCTACGACGATATATTCCTAGTAACAGACCCATAACTGCAAGCTGAAGTATCTGATCATTACCTCCATAGCTTATAAATGGCAGTGAAATCCCGACATGCGGTGCGTATCCTAATGTCATCGCAATCACCCACATAAATTGTAAGACAAATAGAGCCCCAATACTTGCAAATATCAATTTTCCATACCATTCCTTTATCTGTGTGGAAGCTATAACAATCCTAATAATAAAACCTAATATTAACAAAATAACAGTCACCCCTGCTACCCAACCGAAATAATGTATGAAGCTAGGAAGTAAACCTTCTGAGTAAGGGTAACGAATAGTCGCAGGAATTTCACCTTTACCCCACAAGCCAGCAGAACGTATTGCATCAAGGGTATGTGTGATCATATAGTCGCTGCCACCCGGATTATCTGTCTGATTCAGAAATCCAAATACTCGTGTAAACATATTGTTATTGCTAATGAGAACATATAACATCATTAACATGCTACTGCTTACAAATGTAATAATTTGCCACGCATAACGCTTAGTTATCCACAAATAAAAAATAAATATAAGCGAGTATAATGCTGACATCGTAAAGGCGTTTAGATACATTAATAAGAGAAGTGGCAGTATCCCTCGATAAGCGATAAGTAGAATGCTAGCTTTCCAGTTTTGTACCTTCAATGGTTTAATTCCTGCAATGCCTATGATCATTAACAATATCGAAATGGTAGGGATATAAAATGTGAATGAACTGAATACAAAATACCCAAACTTTCCATTCACACTAAGATTGGAAAGTTTACCCAATGCGAGCAATATTACTCCCAAACCAAATATATATTCCGAGTATTTTTTAATTTTTTGATAATCACATACCCATAGAATTGCCATCAAAACAACACCAATACCAATATGAACTATCTTAAAATCAAAGACATTTATGTATCTTGCCAATCCAGTACCCGAAGATTGTAGAGCATACATGGCCAGTAATCCTACCCCAGCTAGTAGCACAATTAGAACAAGAGTAAGCCAATCTGTCCTAGGACGGTGAGTATGATCGAGTTGTCTTCCGATTTGGTAAGGCTCACCCATACGAGAAACCGCTAGTTTAACTGCATCTTCTTCTACCATTCCGTTGGTAAGATTTTCTTCAACTAGTTCATCAAGATGTACAGATAATTCCTCCCTAATATCATGGTGTAGTTTTTTGGCTCTGATATGTCCGCAAACTGAATCAAGAAAAGAAATAATTACAGAATGTTCACTGTTATGACTCATATACTCCCCTCCCCTAGAACACGATCTACAGCGTTACGAAATAGAGTCCATTCTTGATTTTTTTCAGATAGTAGCTTTTGGCCTTTATGCGTAATTTTATAATATTTGCGCTTACGTGATTCTTTTACTTCCCAATAGGCTTCTACCAACTCGTCTGATTCCAAATTGTGTAAGATCGGATATAATGTTCCTTCCTTGAACTCAAATACACCTCCTGATTTTAACTCCATTTCTTTGATGATTTCATACCCGTACATATCCTTCTGGTCCAGCATTTTTAACACTAAACCAACCGTGCTACCCTTCAATAGTTCTTTGTTAATTTTCAAAGGTCAGCCTCCTCTTCTAATGGCATTGATTATCTATGCATCGTATATCTATGTATTATAATATTAGATTTCTTTGCAATTATCAACTTTAAATAATGCTGGTATTTTGGGACTATACTTCCTGTAAATCAAAAAAACGGTAGTCTATTAGTAGACTACCGTTGCGATAATATTTCTCGTGATCTATCGCTCTCCGATAACTTATTACATTATTCGTATCTATACTACCATTCAACTTCAACTATATTAAATAACGAATTTTGTGTAACATTAATGTATTCTAATTGCTTCATACTATTTAGAAAATCAGGTTTCTGATTAATCATACATATTTCTAAGTTCAAGTATCTCAGATGTTTCAACTTTGTTAGCTCGATCGGTAGCTCACGAATCGAGGTATATTGAATTGTAAGCTGCTCTAGTTGTTCTAGTTCTCCAATCTCCGATGGAATACGATTTAGACTGATTTCTTCCTTTGGCTTGATCCGAAATCTGGGTGCAGGTCGATCAGAGCTCGCACATTGAATGGAAAGCTCTCTCAAATTCTTCAGCTTAGCTATAGACGATGGAATACTCTCCAAATCTGCAGTCATGATTTTCAAACGTTCAAGCTTATCTAACTCGAACAACGCTTCAGGTAGACGATAAAGATCCTGTTCAAAAATTTCCAGATCACGGAGCTCTGTTAGTTGTCCGATTTTATCAGGTAGTTCTGTCAACAGATGTCCATTTATATACAACTTGTCGGTTCGATGCTTAATTGCATCATCTAGCAGACGATCAAAGTCCCGATGAGCCTCTAATTTCAAAAAAAGCCCTTTAATTCGATCCATCAACTCGATTGCTTCCTCCTCAGTTACTTCCATACCATACATACGCTCATGTACAATTGAGTAAAGGTAGTCACCGCCACCTTCTTTCAAGAAACATAAGTCTTCTGGCAGGTTGGGATATATCCAATCCGACAGACGGTTTGCTATTTGCTTCAGTATATTCCCGCTTTCTGCGCAGCATTTATAAAAATTGTAGGATTCCGCGCTATAAAAAGCATTGCTGCAATAGGTGTTATTTATTAGTTTAACTTCATCCATATCATCGACTTCAGCTACGATTGTTTTCAGCAAGTAAGGTTTTAATGCTTCCAAAACACTTTTGTAATTGCAGCTAATCACTTTAGCCGGAATTTTCACTTTAAGCACAATATATTCTGAATTCTGAATCGCCAAATCTATCACTTGCTCATAAGCTTTACCTTTAGGGTCTGTATACATTCTCATTCGATAAATCCCCCTGCAGTTAGAGTTAAAACAATGGTTAACTATCATTCTCATTTAATATAAAAGCTTTTGCTACTTATGAATAGTCGGTAACCCGATATCCTTTTGCTCCATTATGTGAAAATTCTTTTAGCTTGCTGATCCGATCATGGATACATGGAAGAAATGACTGTATCTCACTTTCAAGAAAGACGTACATCATAAAATGCTTTAATAGAAAATGATTGAGCAATAAGAAAAAAGCCTCAACTTCAGCTTCTGTCGTTTCTTTCCCCTGCTTGAGTTCAATCCCAAATAGCTCTACGACCCCAAATGGTGGAACAGTATCCCCGAAGTCAAAATTATCATCATCTATATCGTAAACAACGCTTTGGTTGATCGATGCAAGCATTAACGATTTCTCCTGCCACAAATCACGTAGGCTAAACTTCAGCGTCAGTTCAATATCTTCGCAATTAATTTCAATATCAGAGTGGTTGGAATTACGTCCTGGATGAACTGTTATTCTATGGTTATCTACGCAACGCTTAATTTCCAGGCTCGCATTCTCCCATGCCTCCAGTACAAATTCTTTCTCCTCCAAAAACAAATAGACCCTCGTTGCCATCTTTACCTCCGTTAAGATGTAAGTGATGTCACTTATAGCACACTACCATCACTACATAATATTTCATATGTATGCACGTATAATAACAAACGAAAAAGAGTAGAGATTGTTGCACTATACTATATTTTGTATTCGATCATGAACGTTATTGGTACAAACCCATTACTTGCTAAAGAATTTAAAAATAAAAAACGCCTCCTAAACTCGTTAATCTCTAACGAAATCAGAAGGCGTATTTTTCATATCAAATAGTTGTAGTTGAATTTACCTGTTAATCAGATCAGAAGTCTGAAGTAGCCTTTGTATAATCATTGCTACTTCTGCTCTAGTAATGTTTGCTTTAGGTGCTAACAAGTTATTATTTCTTCCTGAAATGATACCTGAGCTTACGCTGTCTGCAACACCGTCCAACGCCCATTCAGACACAGTGCTTGCATCAGTAAATTCACGAAGCACTTCGACATTGGATTGTCTTGTTGCACTTTCTTTTAGCCCTGTAATTATCATCGCTTTAGACATAATTAACATCGCTTGCTCACGCGTTATTTTTTCATTCGGACGGAAAGTTCCATCTTCAAATCCATTAATTAGGCCATATTCATATGCAGTCTGAACTGCACTGCGGTACCAAGCTGTTGTACCTACGTCTGTGAACAAACTATTTTTTTGAGATAAACTCAGTCCTAGACCACGAACAATAATAGCAGCGAACTCAGCTCGAGTAATATCCTGATCAGGATAATACATCCCATTTCCTATCCCGTTTACAACTATCCTAGATCCCATATTATTAACTGCTGCTTTCGCCCAATGATTCTCGACATCAATAAATTGTAACGGGTTCCGGACAACAGCATAAGTACCATTGGTCAAGCTGTGTATGACCGCATAATATCTGTCACCGACTTTAGTAATTTGAGTCGGTACATGTCTAACTGAGCCATCTGGTTCTACAACTATACCCGTTGTTATTTGGTTCGGATTGGTTCCTTCTGGAATAGCTATTGTACGCTTAACATAGGCGTTAAATTGCAATATCTCTACTGTACGTCCTTCATACTCCACACTAACCTTGAAGTTAAGTGTCGGAGCAACTTGTGTTAACCCTTCTCGATTAACTGCAGCTTCGACAATTTGCAACATGTTCTTGAGTGGTTCAGCAATTTCTATTTTTAATTTTACATCCTCTAATTCTACATTAGCACCAAGCTGAGAAGAAATTGCTGTTATATCAATTTGTTCTGCTGGTATCGTGTATGAAGCATTATTCGTTTGTAGAACTATAATCGCTTGCTGCTTTTCCAACTTTTTAATTATACTCCCATTGATCTGACCAATAACGACATTACTATCCGTTGTAACAGGAATCGTAATGACTGCTTGCTTACCTTCGTCTTCGAAACGTTGCATCAGCTTTTGTTCATCTACTGCAACTGTAACCACTTTTTGCCCGTTTATTTCAGAAATCGTTGCAGTACCTGCATCCACAACCTTACCGTTTACTAATACATGAACTGCATTACCTGAAAGATCAGATATGTCAACATCAGTATACGCTGATTTTACTGTAACTGTAATTGTTTCCTCGTCAGTCAATAGACCATCGCTCACTTTTACCGTGAACGTATATTTTTTCGAAACTTGCGTTGCTAAAGTTTGCCAAGTAAATTCACCTGTTTGACTGTCTATTACAGCTCCTACTGGTGCATCAACTAAGCTGTAGGTTAACGTGTTCGCTGGGTCATCTTTATCCGTTGCCGTTGCGGTAAAGCGTAATAATCTTCCTTGATTCACACTCTTGTTTCCTATCGATTGCAGTATAGGAGCCACATTCACCTCGTTAACCGTAACCGTAATTTCCTCGCTGTCACTCAGCACTCCATCGTTAACTAGAACTTCAAAGGTGTAGCTACCGGGACCTTGCGCTTCCGTTGGCGTCCATATGAATTCCCCTGTCATAGCGTTAATACTTGCTCCTGTTGGTGCATCAACTAGGCTATACGTCAGCATATTCGCTGGCAGGTCTGTATCTGTTCCCACTGCCGTAAACGTGAGTAGCGTTTCTTCATCGACCGTTTTGTCTCCAATCGCTGCAAGTACTGGTGCAGTGTTGACCTCGTTGACCGTAACTGTGATTTCCTCTTCATCACTTAGCGCGCCATCACTTACGACTACTTTAAGTGTAAAGCTTCCGGGACCTTGCGCTTCCGTTGGTGTCCATGTAAACACACCCGTCGTAGCGTTAATGCTGGCTCCTGTTGGCGCATCAACTAGGCTATACGTCAGCGTATTCGCTGGCA